>ENA-ORCW01000079-ORCW01000079.1-marine-metagenome-genome-assembly--contig:-NODE-79-length-146117-cov-12.677308_pt1 | contig 146117 bp, 133 predicted proteins | sample MGYA00237784_ERZ508517 | MGnify/ENA primary metagenome ERZ508517 (study PRJEB26187, sample SAMN06268979) | marine metagenome | isolation source: Tt ae E1 feedstock associated aerobic enrichment on... | reverse complement strand
AGCTGTGCTCAATTCGCTGAGTATCAGCTTTTTTTATTTGATTAGCTTGACGGATATGGGGTGAAGGGGTATGTCAAGTCTAAAAAAATGTTTTTTGCAGGTTAAAATTCTAAAATGCAGCAACAGCTTAGCCCTACTTTGTCATGTTTACTTTTTCTTCAACCTGTGCCCTGGTTTGGTGTCCTCCATCGGTCGCAAAAGGCTTGTCGCCTACGCTTCATAGCTTCAGCGACGGAACGCTGACAGCGAGGCGCCACCCGGAGTGCCCCGGTTTGGTGTCCTCACCAACCGGAAATTTCCACTACATGCCATGGCTTGCCCATGAGGACACAAGCCTTGGCTGTTGGATTATCATAACAAAGTAGGATTAATTTAGAATGTTTTAAAATTAAAACAGTTGAATGACTTATTTTGGTTGGTAACGATTCCGAATATAAATTTGGGAACCAAAAATATATCGCTAGAAAACTTATAAAATAAAATGAGCTGGGTAAAAAATGTTGTTACCGGTTCGTTGGGAAAAAAGTTCCTGATGTCACTAACCGGGCTGTTTTTGATCACCTTCCTGGTGGTCCATTTGATTGGAAATTTACAGTTGCTTAAAGATGATGGAGGATATGCATTTAATACCTACAGCGTATTTATGACAACTAATCCCATCATTAAAACCGTTTCCTATATCCTTTACTTTAGTATTCTTCTCCATGTATTTGTTTCAATTGCCCTGACGATTAAAAATAGTAAGGCCCGACCAACGGGTTATCGTGTCAATAAACCAGGTTCGACCAGCATCTGGCAGTCAAGGAACATGGGTATTCTTGGAACGATCGTTTTGATTTTTCTGGTCATTCATCTTCAGGGATTCTGGGCCCAATATAAATGGGGAGACATGCCTTATGTCAAGTATGAATTCAATGATGTGGGAGAGGTATCTAGGTCAAGTATCGCCAACCAGGATGTAACAGAAGAATTAAAACATGAAGAGGGTGTGTATAGAGATCTTTTCATGGTGGTAGAGGATGCCTTCGCTCAATGGTGGATCGTTGCGATCTATGTTGTTTCCATGATTGGCCTGGCATTTCATTTATCCCATGGTTTCCAGTCAGCCTTTCAGACACTTGGCATTAATCATGCATCTTATACACCGACCATAAAATTCGTTGGGATGGTATTTTCTATTGTTATACCAGCTTTGTTCGCCTGGATTCCCATTTATTTCTTTTTTATCCATTAACAACAATAACAGAAATGAAGTTAGATTCTAAAATTCCTGAGGGCCCTTTGGCCGAAAAATGGACTAAACATAAATTCAACCTGAAGCTGGTGAACCCGGCAAACAAAAGAAAATACGATATAATTGTTGTTGGAACCGGATTGGCAGGCGGGGCAGCTGCCGCCTCTTTTGGCGAGTTGGGATATAACGTAAAGGCTTTTTGCTATCAGGATAGCCCTAGAAGGGCACACAGTATTGCAGCCCAGGGAGGAATTAATGCTGCAAAAAATTATCAAAATGATGGAGATAGTGTCTTCCGTTTATTTTACGACACCATAAAAGGAGGAGACTATCGGGCCAGAGAGGCCAATGTATATCGACTGGCCGAGGTCAGCTCGAATATCATCGATCAATGTGTCGCTCAGGGAGTTCCTTTTGCACGAGAATATGGAGGTCTGTTGGATAACCGGTCTTTTGGAGGCGCCCAGGTTTCCCGAACCTTTTATGCCCGTGGACAGACTGGCCAGCAGCTCTTGCTTGGAGCTTATTCAGCTTTATCTCGTCAGATAGCAGCAGGGAAAGTTGAGATGTTTCCAAGAACAGAAATGCTGGACGTGGTATTGGTTGACGGTGAGGCAAAAGGTATTGTTACGAGAAATCTCGTAACCGGAAAGATTGAATCTCATTCTGCCCATGCTGTTGTCCTGGCAACAGGAGGTTATGGAAACGTGTTTTTCCTTTCTACCAATGCAATGGGTTGCAACGCAACTGCTGCATGGAGGGCATACAAAAAGGGAGCTTATTTTGCTAATCCTTGCTATACGCAAATTCACCCGACATGTATTCCGGTTCACGGAGATCAGCAGTCCAAGCTGACCCTGATGTCGGAATCGCTCAGAAATGATGGTCGGGTATGGGTGCCCAAGGAGCAGTCAACAGCTGAAAGCCTGAAAAAAGGAGAGATTAAACCAAAAGATATTCCTGAGGAGGAACGGGACTATTACCTGGAAAGGATCTATCCGTCATTTGGAAACCTGGTTCCGAGAGATGTTGCATCGAGGAATGCAAAGAATGTTTGTGACGAAGGTCGAGGGGTTGGTGAAACAGGATTGGCAGTATTCCTGGATTTCAGGGATGCAATTCAACGAGATGGTAAGGATGTTATTGAAGCCAAATATGGAAACCTCTTCCAGATGTATGAGAAAATCACCGCAGACAATCCATATGAAACACCGATGATGATCTATCCCGCGGTGCATTACACCATGGGCGGTATCTGGGTGGATTATAATCTGCAGACTACTATTCCGGGACTATTCGCTGCCGGGGAATGTAATTTCTCAGATCATGGAGCAAACAGACTGGGAGCAAGTGCGTTGATGCAAGGCCTTGCAGATGGTTATTTTGTGTTGCCATATACCATTGGAAATTATCTTGCCAATGTTTCATCGGCTAAGATCTCTACTGACCACGAAGCATTTATCGAAGCTGAAAAAGCAGTAGAAGAACGGATCAACAAGCTTCTGAATATTAATGGTCATAAAACAGTTGACCAGTTTCACAAAGAATTGGGTAAGATCATGTGGGATAAGTGTGGAATGGCGAGAAACGAGAAGGGATTGAAAGAAGCCAAGAAGGAAATTAAGCAGTTGCGGCTGGACTACTGGAAAAATGTGAAGTTAATAGGAGCCAATAACGAGCTTAACATGACGCTTGAAAAAGCACTCAGAGTAGCTGATTTTCTCGAGTTAGGTGAGTTGATGGTAGATGACGCCTTAAACCGAAGGGAATCCTGTGGAGGACATTTCAGGGAAGAATCCCAGACAGAAGAGGGGGAAGCTAAACGTGATGATGAAAATTTTACATACGTGTCAGCCTGGGAATACAAAGGTGCAGAAAAAGAGGCTCAGCTACACAAGGAAATACTTGAATTTGAAAATGTTAAATTGACTCAAAGAAGCTATAAATAATGGAAAAAGGTCATTCACATACGCTCAAAGTATGGCGACAGAAGGACGCCATCAGCAAAGGAGAATTTAAAACTTATAAAATTGACAATGTCTCTACGGGTAGCTCATTCCTGGAAATGCTGGATATTCTCAATGAAAAACTGTTGGAAAAAGGTGAAGATCCGATCCATTTTGATCATGACTGTAGAGAAGGAATCTGTGGTACCTGCAGCCTATACATCAATGGGAGGCCACATGGTCCTGATAGATTGGTGACAGCTTGCCAGCTTCACATGAGAAGCTTCAAAGATGGCGAAACCATTACCATAGAGCCTTGGAGAGCAAAATCGTTTCCGGTTATCAAGGATTTGATTGTAGACAGAAGCGCATTTGACAGGATCATACAGGCCGGAGGATTTGTATCGGTGAGAACAGGTTCTGTGGAGGATGCAAATGCCATCCCTGTAGCAAAGAAAAATGCCGATGAAGCAATGGATGCAGCAGCATGTATTGGTTGCGGAGCCTGCGTCGCGGCATGTAAAAATGCATCGGCTATGTTATTTGTTTCCGCAAAGGTATCCCAATTAGCATTATTACCCCAGGGAAAGGTTGAACGCAAGCAAAGGGCTTTGAAGATGGTTGCTCAAATGGAAGAAGAAGGTTTCGGTGCATGTACAAATACGGGAGCATGTTCGGCAGAATGTCCGAAAGGCATAGAGTTGACACATATTGCAAGGCTAAACAGGGAATATATCAATGCTTCCCTGACGGCAGAAGAAAAATAGCAACAGACTGATCTATCAGTTGTTAAAAAATATTTTTAGGCTGTTCTTTGCGGGACAGCCTTTTAATTTATGGATGAGAAAACCAAAATCACGATTACCTGTGCTCCCGGACTTACGGATGTCCTTGAAGGTGAGTTGCAATCGTTTGGATTCCAGGTTGATGAGAAGAAATACAATTCTGTCAATATCCAGGGAACACTAAAAGACTGCTATTTGCTGAACTATGTACTGCGAACAGCAAACAGGGTATTGTACAAATTATTTCAAACAGGCGCTACGCATCCCGATCATCTCTATAAAAAGGCAAAAGCATATCCATGGGAGGATCTGATATACAAAGGTTCTTATATCAGCATCGATTCTTTTGTGAGGAACAAATTTATAAAAGATACCAGGTTCGCTAATCTAAGACTGAAAGACGCAATAGCCGATCGGTTCATGGATCTTTATAAATTGAGACCGGATAGCGGCCCGAGAAAAGATGACATTGTCCTGTTTTTATATTGGATAGAAAAGGAAGCAGAGATCTATCTGGACACATCTGGCGAGACCATCTCCAAACATGGGTATCGATCGAAGACTACAGGAGCGCCACTTCAGGAAAACCTGGCCGCTGCGTTGATCTATTCAAGCAAGTGGGATCAGAATTCTCATTTTATCAACCCTATGTGTGGAAGTGGCACGCTGGCCATCGAGGCGGCAATGATGGTGATAAAAAAGTATCCGGGTACCATTCGCAGGAATTATTGCTTTCAGAAAACGAGCAACTATAATCGAAATAATTTCCAGGAAATTGAATCAGGCTATCGTCCAAAGTCTATAGATAAGCTACCCTTTAAGATCATAGCCACTGATTACAACAGGATTGCCTTGGAAACGGCAAAGAATAATGCCAGAAAGGCAGGAGTAGATCACCTTATCCAGTTTCAAAAGTGCGATTTTAAACTGACGACAGTTCCACCGGGAAATGGGGTGGTCATGTTAAATCCGGAATACGGTGAAAGGTTGGGTAGTGAGAAGGATTTGGAACGGCATTATTCGGAGATAGGCGATTTCCTCAAACAAAACTGCACAGGAAAGACGGGATATGTGTTTACCGGCAACCTCCAGGCTTCTAAAAGTATTGGTTTAAGAACTACTAGTAAAAATATATTTTACAATGGAAAGATAGAGTGCCGGTTGTTGGAATATGAAATTTTCTAAGGACAATTTGGGTTAGATTTGACCTGAAATTAATTGTGAAAAATCAACTAGTGTCGTATCAGGCATACTGAGGCGCTTAGGTTTGCAAAAAGTCAACCTATATTCCCCCCTCGTGCCCCGGTTTGGTGTCCTCACCAACCGGAAATTGGCACACTGAGGCTTGTCCCAAAAGGATGGACTGGCCATGAGGACACAAACATTGGCTGTTTGGACTAACATGAAAAAGTAGGAGTGGGTATATTTTAAATTCAGCATGAAAAATATACAGTTAAGCTGCAGAGGATTCTAAGAACTGAGAAGGGTCAAAATTAAACTGGCACGAGCAAGAACTGCTCGTGCCAGGAATGGAAATAATTTTTGATTTAAATGTGTGTCATTCAGTCATCTCCAAATCATTTGTCAGATGTCCGTTTGACTTAATGATTTTTGATTTTTTCAAATTATTGGGAACTTCAACTAACTCTTTGTTTCTCAAAGTATAGACTGACTTATACTTTTGAGAATCCTGGAAATAATCCATTAACTGCTTATGTGTTCCTGTGTCGATGAATCCCTGTAGGGGTTGATCAACATAGAAAAACTTAGACAATGCCTGTTTGATCTTTTCATCCCACACGGGGTAATAAAGATCAAAATCCTCGGGTTTCACTTCTTTGCGGCAAATGCTTTCATTGCATAATAATTTAATCGGATTTTCAAGGTTAAAAATTCCATATTCATCCGTGATCTGCTCACCGGGATAAATATCCCTGATGGCAATTTCAAAACCATAACCGGTGGATATGGTGTTACAGTTACAGCAGTGATTAACATACTTTGCAAAATCCCAGCTAATGATCCGGTAGCCTTTTTCGTCGATGTAGGAATATTTTTCGATCTGTTCCTGCACCTCTTTCGAATGCTTCAAATATTCTTCCGGAGATACTTCAATTTCTAAACTGTCTTTGATGTAGACAATGGTACCTTCAGGTATAAAGGCAGTTGCAAACACTCCGTAACCCACCTGTGGATTAATATGACGGAGCTCCGTATTTGGATGTATCATCTATGGGTTTGAAATAACATAATATAAACATTATGAAAAACCGCGCAATTTAAGTTATTGGTACGAATAAAATGATAAAAAATTTTACATGAGAGATAATTTTTTCACTATTGATAAAGCAAATTTTGGATTTTTTTCGAGATGTTTAGTCAATCTATTTCAGGAAAAAACAAAAGAAAAAATTCCCGGACTCCGTTCCGGGATCTCCAGCAAACTGAAGGGGTCAATTAAGAATCCCCAACCGTGGTTTGTCCCCATGATGGCGAAGCCATGCCATTGGCACAAACCACCGAGATAAACACATGAAAGGCAACCCTTTTGTTGGATCCAACCAAACTAGCTTTTTGAGCAAAAACAACCCAAAGGGCAGAAAATTAAAAGAGCTTTCCAGTTTAAATTAAACTCCTCCGTGGTTTGTCCCCTGACAAACCACCACTCCCGACAAACCACCACTAAAGCAAACCCCAGTTAGTCCTTATCTTTAGATTATGCATAAGAAAAATGTCGCTTGAGCGCTCTCACTCTTTTAATTTACAAGACCCTGTATACATCATGGTGATTTTAATCGGTCGGCTAATCATTCCCAGAACACAATAAAAAACTGATTCCAAACATTTTGATGAGGTTTTATCAAAGTGGCATTAAGTCAACCCCGATAAATTATTTAAGAAGCATGACGAAAAATGATTTCATTAAATAAACCTCAATTACTTTTGCTTATTCAAATCCTTTCCTATTTTTGACCAATATCTTTTATCATTTTCTTACAGGCCGATTTTATTCTTCCCGGCAAATTTTTTCAAATATTTTTAATGGCATCCATTTTTTAGCTTGTCGGATCAGCTTTTCGATTGAAATTTTTATGAATTTTATTTGATGTTCTGCTGAAAAAGTACATACTTTGAGTAACTAAACTACTCAAATTAGCCACGTAAATGTGACTGACGTGGCGAAGCTGTGTGTGAGGTGATGGGGAATAAGGTGATGTGGAGATGGGATAAGTAGTAGATTAATCAATTTTGCTCTGACTAATATTTTTTAACCCTAAACTAAATTTATCATGAATACGCACAAAGATCTTGATACCTGGAAATTGAGTATGGACTTAGTTGAAGACATATATTTGGAAACAAGCAAATTTCCTAAAGAAGAATTGTACGGAATTATTCCTCAGATGAGAAGAGCGGCAATTTCAATTCCGTCAAATATAGCAGAAGGGTATGCCAGGCAATACAACAAAGAACTGATCCAATTCCTGTATCATTCACCAGTGTTGAGTTAAGGATGCTGTGCTGTAAAAGTCGCAGTTATTTTTGATTCCAGACAACGCAAAAAATATGAGCATAGCTATAGCTACGTAAATATTTTTTAAGGTAGTATGGAGCAAAAAGAACTAGACTTGGTGCGGCTAAAGTATGCTTAAATTAACACCAGGTTCATTGTCAGAATTGGAAACACAGATCATTATATCGAAAAGACTAAAGTTTTCAAGCGCAGAAGGATTGAATATAAAGGTAGAAACCATACGCAAAAAATTGATCAACTTAATTAAATACCATAAATCAAAAGGGAAGGGTAAGTAAGAACAGCCCCATTCCCCTTATCCCCATAACCTCATCACCCAGTATCCCGATCTGTGGAGTCGTCGGATGACTCAGCAAGAAAAGTCAGCTATTGGAATAAAAATCAGCAGTCATCCCACGACTAATAATGCAAGCATTACAAAACAACCATATTATAAATCTTTATTCAACTCCAAGTCATTGCATGACTGTTCAATAAGCATTTAAAAAGCCGACTCATATACTCAGTCATGCCATGACGATAAATTTCAATAACCAATTAACTCAATAACCAATCAACTAAATCAACTCATTAATCCTCCGAAGTTTTAACGTAAGAGGAATAACATATTAACTATCACCTCAGGTATTCAGCGCCCTGACCACCCCATTTCCTCAAAAACCAATTAACTCAATAACTTACTTAACTCAATAACCACCCCCCCCCCGGTGATCAACGCCCTCATCACATCCAAGACCCGCATTAAGCTCCTGCTGAAGTTCTTCCTCAATCCGGATAACTCTGCTTATCTGCGCGGTTTGGAAAGCGAATTCGGAGAATCCAGCAATGCCATCCGACTGGAGCTGAACCGGCTGGAGGATGCAGAAATGCTCAATTCGCAGGTGATTGGCAACAAAAAGCTTTTCAAGGTAAATCAGATGCATCCGCTGTACAATGAGATCAACAGCATCGTCAGGAAATTCTTTGGCCTGGACGTGATCGTAGATAAGATCGCGAAACGTTTAGGGAATTTAGACGCCGTTTATCTCAGCGGGGAGCTTGTGAAGGGACGGGAAACAGACATACTGGACCTGGTTTTTGTGGGGGACATTGACCAGGCGTATCTGATCCAACTGATCCACAAAGTGGAAGATCTCATCAAAAGACGGATCCGGTACATTATTTACGACGACAATTCGTTTGAAAAAATAAAAAATAACGGCTCACTATTATTAATATGGCAGGCATAGCTGTATATTCATTCTACTTTTTCACTAAATCGCAAATTTTATAAACTTGGACGCACAGGAAAACCATTGGGAGCAAAAAGACAGCTTGTATGAATTCAAGAAAATTGCAGGCCTTATTTTATCCAAATGGTATTGGATTGCCTTGAGCTTTATATTAAGTCTGGCAATTGGTTATTTGGGCTTTATCAGATATGTAGATCCTGTTTTTGTTGTCAATGCCACGTTTATCAGCAAAAAGTTTGACGAAAGCGGAGAAAACCGGCTGGCTGAGTTTGCAGAAACCTTTCAATTCAGGCAGAGAATAGAGTCCCACCAAGAATTGCCCTTGCTTAAATCACAGGATAAGATCGAAGAGACACTTAAAAGGGTTGATTTTGGAACATCTTATTTTGCGGAAGGAAGATTTAAGTTGACGGAACTTTACAAGAATACTCCCTTTACAGTAATCACGGATTCCTCTTCTCAGTATGTACCCTATGGTGCAAAGATCTTTCTAATTTCAGAAGATCAATTTAAATACAGGTTATTCACTGATAATGAGAAGTTAAATAAATTGATACAAAATAAGGAGTTTAGCTTTGATACAGATTATCAACTGCAAGGGTGGATGTTTTCAGTAAAACTAAATTCCAGATCGATCATCAATAAAGATGAACGATATTTTTTTATCATCAACAACCCTAGATCATTATTGAGTCAGTTCCGGTCTAAATTAAACTTATCGTGGACGTATGTTAATTCTGCCATTATAACAGTCAAACTTCAAGGCGAGTTGCCGGAAAAGGATTATGATTTTCTGGAAGCTTATCTGGAAGTTGTCATTGAGAAAGGGCTGGAAGAGAAAAACCAATACCTCAGCAATACGATCGAGTTTATCGATGAATACCTGTTGCATATAACTGATACACTCTACAATCAACAAACAAAGGTGGACAATTTTAAATTGGATAACAGCGAGCTTATCAACGGTTCCTCCTTTGTGTTTAATCAGTTAAATGCGTTAGATAACCAGAGGATAGAAATCGAATTATCCAATCGGTATTACGATTACATTCTGGAATATATTAAAGATAATAGATCAGAAGAGGTATTTGCGCCAAATTTAATAGGTCTGGATGTTTCTCCCTTGAGTGAATTGGTCAATCGATACATGGAGATCAAATGGCAGGACAAAGTTGATAAAAATATCAACAACGAAAAGAACCCACTGGTCAATCGTTCCAATGAAGAGTATGAAAGACTGGAGGAAAACATTTTTGAGAGTATCCGGAACCTGAAAGCGATGAATGATCAAAAATTGGATGAATTGGATGAACAAACACAATTGTACAAGGGAACCATTTTAAATTATCAGCCAGAATCCCGGGAATTCAGAGAAGTAAATCGGATGCTATCTCTATATGAACAGGTATTCAATAACCTGATCACACGGCGATCTGAAGCGTATATTGCCAAGGCATCAACGGTATCTGACTATCAAATAGTTACTCCTCCGTCTTATAACAGAAACAACCCTATTTCACCCAATACTCAAAAGGTGTATACATTTAGTATTTTACTGGGCCTGGGGATCCCGATAGGTTTAATTTATCTGTTCTTTATGTTGAATGAAAAGGTGATCAGTAAGGATGACCTTCAGAAACGAACAAATATTCCCATACTGGGAAATGTTTCCCATAGCGCAGAAAAAAACAACCTGGTTGTTTCGGATCGACCTAAGTCAATTGTATCCGAATCTTTCCGTTCTGTTCGGGCAAACATTAAGTATTTTCATCCCAATGGACAAAGCCTAACAATATTAGTCACTTCCTACATTAGTGGTGAAGGGAAGACCTTTTGCTCCACCAATCTGGCCTATACCTATGCTCTGGCCGAAAAGAAAACAGTGTTGCTGGGAGCAGACCTCAGAAAACCGGCATTTGCGGTAAACTTTCAACTGACGAAAGCCAAAGGTTTAAGCAACTACCTGGCAGGCATGGTGGAGGAAAAAGAGATCTTTCATGCCACAGATAACGAATTTCTGACAGTCGTACCAGGAGGGAAGATCCCTCCCAATCCCGTTGAATTACTCATGTCATCGAAAATGACGGATTTTATCAAGTCATTAAAAGATAAATACGATGTCATCATCATTGATACCCCTCCTATAGGCATTGTTTCAGATTCAATGGAAATGCTCAGATTCTCTGATGTTAATTTATTGATTGTCCGACAGGGAGTTACGTATAAAAAATCACTTGCTGCCATCACAGAAACCTATAACATCGGTCGTATTAAAAACCTTGCGATCATTTTCAACGACATCAATTTCAAAAAATACGAATATGGCTATGCATTAAAAGGTTATGGATCGAGGTATGGCTATGAATATGGATATGGCCATGGATACTACGACGAAGAGGACGAAAAGGAAGGGTTCTGGAAAAAGTGGTTTGGAAATGGAAAGGGGTAGTCAGTTATTAGTTATTGAGTTATTAAGTTAATTGGCGCTATGAATAAGTTCGTTGGTTTCAATTAAATTTCTTGTTAGTACCAACAATGGAGACTTATAAAAATTATTTGTATAGTATCTTGGGTTCGATACAATCACTATGAAAAATCAAAAAAACACACAATTATTCCCCTCCTGAGAGTACCGCTGTTGCATTCAAAACCGTGGTTTGACCCCAGGCCGAAACCGTGGTTTGTCCCCCGACAAACCACCCCTATAGATAAATTTAAACTCTTCCAGGAAGCTAAAGTACCTGAGTATAGGGTGGTGGATCCCCATAACGGGATTATTTTTAAGTACATTAGTTAATTATTAATTGGTTAGATGATAAATATAAAAATCAAAGCCTATCAGGAAAAACCCTTTGCTCTTTCCTCTCAGCTCGTTAACCTTGTTCCCCGTCTCGCCAGCTGGAGGGCGATTAACCAAATCAACAAATAAACAGTTCACCAATTCACTAGCATGAAACCCATCACTGACATTAATGAACTTGACCTGAACAAATCATATACCTACTCAGATTACCTTACCTGGCAATTCAAGGAGAGAGTGGAGCTACTATGGGGAAAGATCAAAAAAATGACAGCAGCACCATCAACCCAACATCAGCGGGTATTAGGGAAATTGCATCTGAGTATTGGCAATGTAATGAAAGGAGGTCCTTGCCACCTATTTATAGCTCCGTTTGATGTAAGGCTTCCTGTTGGAAAAGACAATGGAGAAAAAAATGTTGTCCAACCAGATTTATGTATCGTTTGTGATGAATCAAAAATTGATGATAAGGGCTGTATAGGTGCCCCGGACTTGATTATTGAAATACTATCTCCATCTACATCCAGGAGAGATATGAAAGATAAATTAAAACTTTACCAGGAAGCTAAAGTACCTGAGTATTGGGTGGTGAATCCGCATGACGGGATCATCCATGTCTTTATTTTGGATAATATTGGTAAATACCAAAATCGATATCCCATTACAGCAGAAGATGTTTTACATTCCGAAACCTTACCCGGATTGTTAATCAAAATGGAAGAGATCTTCCCCGATATCTTAAAAGAACCGGAAGAACCCTATGGATCGAATGTCAGGAGATGGTAGCATTGGTTGCGGGTTACTTGTTTCTGGTAGATTGGTTAATTGAGTTAGTTAAGTGATTAAGTTAATTGGTTAAATGGTAGGGCGCTTTGCTCGTGGCAAAAAGTTATTAATTATTTAGTTGATTGAGTTAATTGATAAAATGAGTTAATTAAGTTAATAGAGTTGAAAAAAATTTAAATGAGAGATAGTTGAGAAAAAATATTGACTCTCTGCTCTCTGCCCTCTGCTCTCCGCCCTCTGCTCTCCGCCCTCTGCTTTTTATCTTTTTCCTTAACCATAAAACCCTTAGATTAGCACGTTTCTTCTAAATCCTTAATATGAGATTACTCAAATTGTTTTTTAACCTCATCAAAAAGACTTTCAACTTTCAACTTTCAACTTTATGTATATTAATACTGATTGCATCTTGCGTACCCAGTAAAAAACTCACCTATCTGCAATATGACGATGACCTTAAGGATGTCAACCCGATGGATTCCATCATGCGGATCTATGATTTAAAAAGAAGCGAGTATGCCTTGAAAGCCAATGATATTATCTCCATTCGGGTGGCAAGCATTACAGAAAGTCAGTATAATTTTATAAAAAAATATGAAACGGACCTGGGCATCATTAGAAAGTTGGATCAATACTCCCGCAGGATCGATGAAGAGACCCAAATAGCGAACAATTTGGGAAGAATGAATATGGGGGGCGCAGGTGGACAAATTTCTTCTATCATATTGGACCGGCAAAATACAGGGTTTACGCTAGATAAAAACGGGGAACTGGAACTGCCTGAAATCGGAGTGATCAATCTGGCAGGGTTAACCGTACCCGAGGCCGAGGCGAAGGTAAAGGAAGTCCTGGAAGGATACTTTGAGATTCCGATGGTCCGGATCCAATTGCTCAATTACCACTTTACTGTATTGGGGGAGGTTGAAAGTGAGGGGAGGTATACCAGTTTTGATCCTACGATAACCATTTTTGATGCAATATCACTGGCCGGAAACATTGGAGAATATGCCGATCGAAGCAACATTAAAATCGTCCGACAGGACAATGGACAGGCAAAGGTACTGTACCTGGACATGCTCGATGAGCGGACCCTTAATGCGGACAATTTTTACGTCAAACGTGATGACATCATCATTGTCCCGCCGCTGGAAGCCCGTACGACCCAACGATATACTTTACCAAACATAGGCAGGATCCTGGGGATAGCAAGTGCTATACTCTCCGTTACGGCATTGGTTATCTCACTCAGCAACAACCAGTAGATTTAAATTGAAAATGAGAAACTTGGTGGTTGTTGACTCTTTTAAAAAAACATAAGTCATTCCGAATTTATTTCGGAATCGTTTCTCTCTCCTTGTTGGTGTTTTTCACCAACAAGACCTCAAATGACATTTTTTATAATGAATGAAAAACTTCCGCCTCGATAAAACAGCATTTAAAAAACAAACAGTAGAAGAGGCCGATCAAAACCTGGAATATTGGCTAAGAAAGACACCCACTGAAAGATTAGTCGCTGCCTGATACTTAACCTGTACTGCCTTTGGTTATAGCATGGACTCCCCTCCAAAAATGGACAAAAGTGCATTTTGCTACCGAAAACATTCATCACAAATATAAAATATTTTAATTTGACACGATTGTATATTAATCAGGTTAAAACGACGATCAGATGAATGACTTAATCAATACTCAAATCAAAACGCTCAGAGAAATATTCAAGGAACACTTGATCAAAGAAGCGTATGTTTTTGGTTCGGTAACTACTGATCAATTCAATGAGGATAGCGATGTAGACATATTAGTTTCTTTTATCAATATTCCTTTTGATGGATATGCAGATAATCTATGGGATTTGGAAGATAAGCTAGAAGATATTCTGGGAAGAAAAGTGGATGTTATTCCTGATCACACCTTGAAAAATCCATACTTTATTAATTCTGTGGATGAAAATAAGATTAAAATTTATGGATAATTCTGTCTATAGGTGTTAAAAAGAGGAATAGTAATTTTAAGCTTTTCCCAATTATTGATAGTTTTTAATGCACACGAATAATTCGTTATATTAGATTTTATAATGTAAAAGATTTGTTTTACCACCATGCAATTAGAAATTGATGAAAAATCTTACAAGAATTACATTTAACCCAAACATAATGGGAGGAAAGCCATGTATTCGTGGGTTACGAGTCACAGTAGGAACAATTGTAGGATTAATGGCTTCCGGTTACTCTTTTGATGAAATTTTAAAGATGTATCCATATTTGGAAGCTGAAGATTTACGTGAAGCACTATCATATGCTGCATGGCGTGCAGAGGAAATAGAAGTTCCTTTTGAGAGTATATGAAAGTACTCATAGATATGAATTTGTCACCTGATTGGACAGATTTATTAAATGAAAATAATGTACAATCCATTCACTGGAAGGATGTTGGTTCACCAAATGCTGCGGATGAAGTTTTAATGGCATGGGCTAAGGAAAATAGATATATAGTTTTTACCCATGATCTTGACTTTGGTGCTATACTACGATTTACCCAGGCTGAAAGTCCAAGTGTAATTCAGGTACGAACACAAGATGTTTCGATTTCTCACTTGGGTGATATGCTTTTATCAGCATTGAAAAATTACCAAAAAATATTGGAGCAAGGCGCGTTGATCATAATAGACGAAGATAAACTAAGAACCAGAATACTACCTTTAAAATAGCTGATTTGTATGAATTGTCAATCTGCATTCTTCAGTCACTAAATTATGTACTTTGTAGACTTGTCAAAGGAGCATCTAAAGTATAATATAATAGGCTGTATTCGGTTACATTTATCAGTGACCACTACGAGAAAACCGATTACTGAATACCAGTTTCCGATTACCATTCCAGGATGCCCAATACCCAATAACTATATCACTAAACCATGTGCTCCGTAGCCTTGGCGAAGGAGTATCACCCTTCGTCCTCAGTAGCTTCAGCTAAGGAGGAAAATCACAAAATCAACAAATAATTTGCAGCCAGATTTCAACATAAACGATTTTTCCCCACATCTCTTCTGGGATGTCGATCGAACTAAATTAGACTTACAAAAACATAAAAGACAAATCGTCCAGCAGGTACTGGAATATGGGCTATTGAAAGATTGGTTAGTTTTAAGAAAACACCTTGACTTAAAATCTATTGCGAAGGAGGCTATGCAACTTAGGAGTCTGGATAATAAATCGTTATCGTTTATCTCATTTTTATCAAAAGTTCCAAAAGAAAAGTTTAGATGTTATTCTACGATGCAATCGAATCCAAGGCATTGGAACTTCTAAAAAAGTTAATGCAGATTGATATCTTGAAGGAGGTGCGATTGGTTGGTGGGACCTCTTTGGCATTACAAATTGGTCACAGGAAATCAATAGATCTGGATTTATTTGGCGAGCTCGACGTAGACGAATTTTCACTGGCTGAAAACCTGGAAGAATTGGGAAATATTTCGATCATCAAAAAAACTACGAATATAAATATCTATGAAATTAATAATGTGAAGGTAGATATTGTAAATTATCGATCCATTGCTTTATCACAATTGTTGAATCAATATAAATGGTTCAGTTGAATAAATTTTCACATTAAAAAAACTCTTATATTCCCCTTTTGAAAGGGGTGAAGGGGTATGTCAAATTTTTAAAATTGTTTTTTTAAATGTTAAAATTTTTGAATGCACCTGACTTGATGACTGGAAGATGTCAATATAATAGATGATATCAGAATGGCTGGTATAAAAGATATTGCAGCAATGAAGTTATCTGCAATTACAGGCAGGGGAACTAAGAAAGATTTTGTTGATCTTTATTTTTTATTACGGCAATACGAATTGAAAGAAATACTTGGATTCTACAATGAGAAATTTTCCGACTGATCCGAATTTCTGGTATTAAAAAGCCTGACTTACTTCGGTGATGCAGATACAGATGCAGATATTGTTATGCTCGAACCGGCTAATTGGAAGGAAATAAAAAGACATATATCAGAAGAAACTGAAAAATATCTGAATAGCCTTTAGTATCTAACACAAAGAGATGCTTTAGGCATTGAGTCGTCTTTGCTGGCAGACAAATTAATAAATCACCATATAGTAAAATTGACAATATCGAGCCGGCAGGTAAGAATCCACAACTGAGACCGATTACAGATTACCAATTACCGATCACAATTCAACGATAACCTAACCTAATACCTAATACCCAATACTCAATGCCCAATGCCCAATACCTAAATCTCAAAATAATTTAATAACCATGCCTTACAGACTAGATAAAAGCGCTTTTAAGGCGCAAACATTTGAAGAGGCTGATGACAACAAAAATTATTGGTTGGAAAAGACATCAGAGGAAAGATTGAAAGCGGCCTGGTATCTAATTAGTTGTGCATTTAATTTCCCACTTTCAAATCCGCCAAGGATAGATAGAAAAGCTTTTTCATGCCGTAAGCATTCTCAAAAATGAGTGATGTGTTTAATGAGGATTTTCTGGATTTTATCCAATGTTTGAACAATCAAAATGTGGAGTATATACTGGTAGGGGGATATTCAGTTATTTTACATGGTTACTCCAGAACTACAGGAGATTTGGATCTTTGGGTAAATCGGGAAAAGACAAATTACCATAAATTGGTGAAAGCCTTTCATGAATTCGATTTAAAGCATATAAAAATCAAAAGAAAACACCAATATTCCCCTCTTGAGAGCCGGGCTGTTGCATTCTACAACATTATTAATTTTAACCTGCAAAAAACGCAAATATTCCCCTTTTGAAAGGGGTGAAGGGGTATGTCAAATCTAAAAAAATGTTTTTTGCGTGTTAAAATTTTAGAATACAATAACCGTAACTCTTTAGATGGTCCCAATGCAATTAAGTTAAATACTATGTCCCTCTCTCGGAGAGGTCGTAAAAACCTCCTTAACTTAATAGCATTGGATAGGTGTGACGAGGTGCGTAAATATCTTAATCAAGTTTTCTTTTGATTTTTTCCAGTATTAAAATTTTATGATCTTATTTCAAATTCACGTTATTACATTTGGTCGACCTCCGGTTGCCATTGATATCATGACTTCCGTTAAAGGTTTAAGCTTTGGGGAATGTTTCGAAAAATCTTTGTTAAAATCAATTGATGGGTGTCAGATTCGATTCTTGCATTTAAAAGATTTGATACAGGCAAAAAAAGCCTCCAATCGACCAAAAGACCAGGATGACCTTTTGCACTTGTAAACTCAATACATCGTCTATAAATATATTACCTGTAAGTAACACATTTAAACCGATTACTGATTACAATTCCAAATTACCTAATACCCAATGCCCAATGCCCAATGCCCCAATACCCAAATCAAAACATCACTAATCACTAAATCAACAAATCGTCAGATCTCAAAATCACCAAATCACCAGATCACTAAATAATTAATCAGCACATCATCGCATCATTAAATCATTGCATCATCTCATGGATCCCCATCAAAAAATAACCGTCTACACCCCAGAATCCGGCCTGCGAAAGCCTGGTAAACTCCTTGGAGAGCTATTTTCCGATATTGGTAATTCCTGGGAGCTGGGATGGAGGTTATTTGTAAAAAACAAAAAAAGCATGTACCGGCAATCCATACTAGGCTTGGCATGGGCATTCATTCCGCCCATCATGACGACGGCTGTTTGGGTCTTTCTGAACGGACAAAAAATTATCAATGTGGAGGATCCCGGTGTGCCCTACCCAGCATTTGTTTTGACTTCTACGTTGTTATGGGCGGTGTTTGCTCAATCGATGCTCATGCCCAATACTGCCATTAGCTCGGGTAAGCCCATCATGAAAAAGATCAATTTCCCCAAAGAATCGCTATTAGTCTCAGGGTTTCTCCAGATCGGTTTCGACTTCCTGATTAAACTGATTTTGATAGTCGTTGTGTTCATTGTTTTCAAAGTGCAGCCGGCGGCAACAATTGTTTTGGCCCCGATCGGTATTTTGATGATGACATTACTGGGGGTATCCATTGGCTTACTTTTATTACCCATTGGGATGCTTTACACGGATATTCAGCGTCTATTGACGGCCATCACACCATTTTGGATGTTGTTAACTCCCGTTATTTATCCTACTCCAAGGGAAGGGATTGCCACATTAGTCAATAAATTCAACCCCGTTTCCCCTTTGCTGACCGTAACACGAGACTGGATGTTTACAGGCCATACCCAATTTCTCATGCCTTTCATCTACATCAGTGCGACTGTCATCATACTTGCATTTATTGGTTTGATCTTATTCAAGCTGGCTATTCCATTTATTATCGAGCGAAGTGGAGGATAAAGTAAATAGAATGTTAAAAGCAAAAGAGAAAAAGGTTGTTTAGCCGTTGATGAGAAAATCACATCTTTTTACTGAAGGAATTAACTTATATAAAGAGATAATTGGTGATCCCATTAAATTTAATTAGTTGGTTAAATTCGATTTGTTTCTTACATTCTATATGAAACATTCGTGTAATGATTGTGATACTGTCAAATGATTCATGAATTTTTCACCGTTTGTACCTTAAACTTTGATTTTGGTTATTTTATTAATTTTAAGAGGAGGCCGGAATCATAGGAACTACCAAACATAGAGATAGGGATAATTTTAGTTTTAGTTAGATATTGGAATCTATGCATGCCAATGATCTAAAATTTTTTCAAGAAAGTATTCTTATTACCACGATGATATAACAAAGTTAAACCACAAATCTTTTTAAGCATGAGAAATTTTTTTCTAACACTCGCACTGTCTTTTGTCTTTTATGCGGCGTATTCGCAAGTAGAATTGGTCAAGGATATAAATCCTGGTGCGAACTCAAGTAATCCAACGGATTTTGTCGAGGTGAATGGTGTCACTTACTTTATCGCATATGACGAAACCAATGGAAGATCGCTTTGGAAAAGTGATGAGACTAATGGAGGGACTGAAATTGTTATGGAAGGAGGTGCTGTTGATCAAGGTATTTATTATCGCGATCTAATAAATATTAATGGCACGTTGTATTTTACACGAGATGATGGTATAAATGGTGCTGAACTGTGGAAGAGTGATGGAACAACTGCTGGAACTGTCATAGTAAAAGATATCAATCCAGGTTCAGGATCAAGTTTTGCTAATAATTTTACAAATTTTAATGGCGCTCTTTTGTTTACAGCAAATGATGGATTAAATGGACATGAGCTATGGAAAAGTGATGGGACTGCAATTGGTACTGTGCTAATAAAAGATATTTACCCTGGAACAAATCCAACAATCCTTCCACATTTTAATTTAACTGCTAATGACGATGTATTGTATTTTGTTGCTGATGATGGTATTGGTACCGGATTGTGGAAGAGTGACGGAACAACCACTGGAACTGATAAAGTAAAAAATATATATGGTTTAAATGGGAACAGTGCTCCTTCCTTAACTATTGCCGGTGATAATCTTTTTTTTCAGGCAGATAATGGTAGAGAGTTGTGGGTTTCAGACGGAACCGATGATGGAACTGTTTTAGTTAAAGCGTTTGATGAGGCCGTGCTGAGTTGGGGTAGTATCCTGCTCAATGTTAACGGTACTTTATTCTTTACAACAAGAGAACCACTAACTAGTGACGAATTATGGAAAAGCGATGGGACTTCGGGTGGGACAGAATTAGTTTATTCGGAATTATATAACGCTTTAAGCACAAATATATCTGTGTTAAATGGGAATGTTTTGTTTAGCGATGTCGAAGGCGAAAAGGGATATCTGTATAAAACTGATTTCACAGGAAGTAGCGTAGAATTGGTTGCGGAATTTGATGGAAATATTGTTGGAATAAGTCCACAGCGTAGTTTTCCTATTATTGATAACGAAATTGTAATATTCAGTCAAAAGTACAATTCGAGTAATGGAACAAGAAGACAAAGGTTTTATACCAGTGATGGTACAACATTAAATACAGGACTTCATGATGAATCTGTTGAAATTGCCATTGGCAGTAGTGAAGGAATAGTTGTTGGATCTACTGTTATATTGCCTGCCAGTAATTCCTCATTGCAGGATAAAGAATTGTATAAATTTACCCCTGTTGTAGATCCTGTGTACCTGCCAGCCAAACCAACAGATCTGACAATTGTTGCCAATGAAACTTCCGTTGATTTATCTTGGACGGATAATGCGACTAATGAGACCGGATATGAAATTTATAAGGAAGATGCTGGTTCTCCGGGGGCCCGTGTTTCCAGTAGTTTTACACTGTTGACTACATTATCAGTTGATGCTACGTCGTATTCGGATGAAGATATTTCCCCAAATACTGTATATAATTATCTGGTTCAGGCAATTAATTCAGCTGGAGGATCCACCTATACTTCAGAGGTACAAATAGCCACAGGAGATGCTCCGCAGACGATTGGAGATATAACGTTGTATGATAACATTGGATTTGCCAACAACCGTCGTGCAATACCGGCTACGATGACAGAGGATGGTCAGATCGAGAGCATTAGTATGTATCATGAAGGAGGAACGGGGGACATGTTATTAGCGGTGTATGCGGATAATGAAGGAATGCCTGGTGCCAGGCTTGGAGTGACGGCATTAACGCCAGTGAATGAAACGGAAGGTTGGCAGACAATAGATTTGGAAACACCGGTGATAGCCGTGACAGGACAGCAGGTGTGGTTAGCCTGGTCGTACGAGATAATGCCGGGTATCAGGTGGGAGGCCGGCATACCAGAGCGAGCTATATCTACCGCGCAGTGGACGGGAGAAATGCCCATGGATTTTGGTAGCAGCAGTGTAGCGGACTATACCTTTTCGATCTATGCGACGTATTCCGATTACACGCCGACCGTACCAAATGATCCATCGGGGTTAACAGCCGACGCACAAACGAACTTATCGATTGACTTAAGCTGGGTAGATAATTCAGATAATGAAACCAGCTTTGAGATAGAGCGGTCGTTGACGTCGGGCAGTGGATTTTCAACGATTGCGACAATACCGGCTAACACGACAACGTATACTGATTGGACTGTGGTAGCCAACACGGAATATTTTTACCAGGTGCGTGCGATAAATCCGGCAGGTAATTCGGCATACACCAATGAAGCTTCTGCGACGACAGGAGATGCTCCGCAGACGATTGGAGATATAACGTTGTATGATAATATTGGATTGGCCAACAACCGTCGTGCAATACCGGCTACGATGACAGAGGATGGTCAGATCGAGAGCATTAGTATGTATCATGAAGGAGGAACGGGGGACATGTTATTAGCGGTGTATGCGGATAATGAAGGAATGCCTGGTGCCAGGCTTGGAGTGACGGCATTAACGCCAGTGAATGAAACGGAAGGTTGGCAGACAATAGATTTGGAAACACCGGTGATAGCCGTGACAGGACAGCAGGTGTGGTTAGCCTGGTCGTACGAGATAATGCCGGGTATCAGGTGGGAGGCCGGCATACCAGAGCGAGCTATATCTACCGCGCAGTGGACGGGAGAAATGCCCATGGATTTTGGTAGCAGCAGCGTAGCGGACTATACCTTTTCGATTTATGCAATCTATAGTACCGGATCTCCTTCTGCCCGGGTTTCGGGAGGCATGATCACTTCTCGATTAGAGAATACCTTTGACCCTGAAAATCAAATTTCTACTTACCCCAATCCGTTTGTAGATCAGTTGAATATTGACCTGGCGATCAATCAGGATAATTCATATACAAGGTTGAATATCTTTGATGAGACGGGAAGATTTGTCACAACACTAATTGAAAGTCGGTTAGCAAGGGGTACACATCGATTGAAATGGGATGGAATGAGTGGTTATGGTACCATGTCAAAGCCTGGATTATACATCCTGACAGTTGAAGTAGAAGGAAAGATAATAACAGAACGGATCATTTTGAAATAACAAATTGGGGATTCTCTTACATAAGCAATCCCCTTAATTTCTTTATTACCGCGACAATTTATTAAAAGCTGTCAGCTAATACATATTTTCATTCAAAAACGCACTGAAAAATCTAATTCTAAAATTATACATGTTCAATTTACCGGATTCTTCAATCGATGCATTCACTCAGAATAGTATTTTATAAAAGCCAATGACCTCAAAAAAAGAAGACTTGTCATACATTATAGCGAGAAGTAGCATAGTCTTTCCTTATAAGGCAGGGATCTCATAATAAGACCATGTTTGACTATCAAAAATCAGAAAGCAAATCCAAAGATTCCTTCTCAGCCATTAAGTACTAAATTCTCCTACTAATGATGGTTTTATTGTACTTTATCAAATTATACAAAAAAGTATGGACAATGACGTTTTAGTAAATGTAGAAAGTGTCTCCAAAAAGTTTTGCCGTACATTAAAGCGATCCCTCTGGTATGGAGTTAGGGACATAGGCTCTGAATTGATAGGAAGGAAGGTTAATCATAACCAACTTAGGCAGGACGAATTCTGGGCAGTAAAAGATGTGAGCTTTGAGTTAAAGCGTGGTGAATGCCTGGGACTGATCGGGCACAACGGGGCCGGAAAGTCAACCTTGCTAAAGATGGTGAATGGGTTGATCAAACCGGACCAGGGATCGATTTGCATGAAAGGACGGATTGGAGCATTGATAGAACTGGGAGCTGGTTTCAATCCAATATTAACAGGTAGAGAAAATATCTATGTCAATGGTCAGATCCTCGGTTTCACGAAAAAAGAGATTGACCAGAAGTTTGAAGCGATCGTGGAGTTTTCCGAAATCGGGGAGTTTATTGATACTCCGGTACAAAACTATAGCAGTGGAATGAGAGTGCGGCTGGGTTTTGCAGTGGCTTCACAAATGGAGCCGGATGTTTTAATAGTAGATGAAGTATTGGCTGTAGGAGACATGGGCTTTCGAATAAAGTGTATGAATGAGGTTCAACGCATGCTTTCTAATGCTGCAGTTATATTTGTTACTCATTCCATGCCGTTTCTTTCACGGATTTGTAATCAAGGGATTTTGTTGAATAAAGGAACTACTGAATTCGTTACGAATGATATTGGCGTACTCGTTGAAAAATACATGTCCCGTTTTAACGCTGGCAAAAAAGCTGTATATGGGAGCGATCAATTGGAGATAACTGAAATAAAGATTAACGATAAGAAAGTAACAATTGATAATGAAATTACTATTGAGCATGGTTCTCAATTGAACATAGGTATGCGAGTTGACTTCTACACTCCATGCGAAGATTTTGCTGTTCGAATTGTAATATTCAATCTGGAACAACGGCCTGTGTTGGATACTAACTCTTTACTTGTTGGAGACACTTTCAATATCAATGGTTCAAAATCTGTAAGAATAGAAGTTTTAAGACTTCAACTTCACCTCAATCCAGGCAAGTATAGTGTTTCAATAATTTTTCTTAAAAAAGACCAAAGTGGGAATATTGCGCGGTTTGACAATGTTTGTGAATTTATGGTAAAGTCTGATTATATATCTTGGGCTGAGACTTTTCAACCAGCTGAATGGTTATTCATTAATTGACTGGGGATTCATTTTAATAATATTTCAACATAGACTAATGAGCTTTCTCAAACGAAAAAATCATGAAAAGATATTTTGCATTTCAATTCAACGGACGGGTACAACTTCAACAGGTCAATTTTTTAAAGACCACGATTATAAAGTAGCTACTTGGGGAACCTCTAGTAAAAATAATTGGGGCCTGAAATATTTCTCAGGAGACTATAATGGAATTCTTAAATCCAGAGCATTCAAAGCAAATCAGGTTTTTGAAGACGGTCCTTGGTGGGTCGGGGATTTCTACAAGTATTTGTACCATTTATTCCCTTATTCTAAATTTATCTTATTAGAACGGGATCCCGATAAATGGTTTGATTCAATGGTTTCGCATTCAAAAGGAAAAACACTAGGTAATGCCTATAGGCATTGTATTATTTACGGTCGGGAGAATGAGGTTAGTAATAATGAAATTGTATGTAAGGATGCCTATAGTGCATCTATCAATAATCTCTTAGAATTAAATGAAGAACATAGAGACCATTACAAAAGAATTTATGTCAATAAAAACAGGGCGGTTAAACTATTCTTTGAATTCCATGATCCAAATAGACTATTTACATGTCGGTTAGAGGATCCCAATCTTTGGCAAAAAATGGGACGTTATTTTAACATTGATGTTGAAGATAATTATAGGGTTCATTCTAATCGATCACTTTGAGGTTCAGAAATATAACTTTTTTATTTGATGATCCCGGTTACTAAACCATTTTTACCACCTAGAGAAGAGTATGAAAAATTCCTTGAAGGAATCTGGTCCAGAAACTGTTTGACCAATAATGGGCCTTTGGTGCAGGAACTTGAATCAAAATTAAGTGCTTATCTAGGTTGCAATAATTTATTATTTGTAGGAAATGGAACGATCGCTCTCCAGATTGCCATTAAAGCGCTGGATTTAAAGGGAGAGATCATTACTACACCATTTTCCTACGTGGCTACCACCAGCAGTATTGTTTGGGAAGGATGTACACCTGTATTCACTGACATTGATCCTGATACCTTGAATATCGATGCAAACAAGATTGAAGAGGGAATAACTAATAAAACTCAGGCAATATTAGCCACACATTGTTTTGGAAATCCTTGTGATATTAATGCTATAGACAAAGTGGCAAAAAAGTATGGGTTAAAAGTGATATATGACGCTGCTCATTGCTTTGGAAGCTTGTATAAGGGTAAATCAGTATTTGTATTTGGTGATATTAGTATTGCTAGTTTTCACGCAACCAAATTATATCATACGGTGGAGGGTGGAGCAATCTTTACCCAGAATGAGGATCTTTTAAAACGGATGTTTTACATGCGAAACTTTGGTCACCAGGGGGTAGAGAAATTTGATGGACTTGGGATTAACGGTAAGAATTCTGAGTTTCACGCAGCTATGGGTATAATCAATCTGAAGTATGTGGAATCTATATTAGAAAGTAGAAAGAGTCAGTCATTGTACTACGATGCGAATTTAAAGTTTAACACTTATAAAAAAGTCGAACGTTGTACAGATACAGTTGGAAACTATTCTTACTATCCCATAATTTTTGAATCTGAAAAACATCTTCTCGAAATATTAAAAAAGTTGAATGCCGCTGAAGTATACCCGAGAAGATACTTTTATCCCCCGCTTACCAAATTGAATTATGTTCAACATCGTGAACTAAAAGTTGCGGATCAAACTAGTTCATGTGTATTGTGTCTTCCACTATTTCATTCGTTGACAGACGAAGAAATGGACCTTGTCATAAAAGTAATCGATAACCATTAGATGAAGATCTTATGAGAATCGCTATCATGCAACCATATTTTTTCCCTTATCTTGGATATTTTCAATTGATTAAAAGCGTAGACAGGTTTATTTTATTTGATGATGCACAATATATCAGGCATGGATGGATTAATAGGAATAGAGTATTAAAACCAGGGGATGGCTGGCAATATATATTAGCTCCTTTGCAAAAACATAAGCAAAAGGATTTGATAAAAGATATAGAAATTAAGACAGGTAGTGAATGGAAGGAGAGAATTTTGCGTCAACTAGAACATTATAGAAAAAAAGCTCCATTTTATCATGAGGCCATTCAGTTGATAGAAGAGTGTTTAGGATCAACCGAGACAAATATTACCCGATTCAATGCATTCTGTTTAAATCTTGTGTGTCAGTGCATGGAAATTCCTTTCAAGGTAGAAATTTCTTCTGAGATGAATTTTGATTACTCAAATGTGAATGACGCAGGAGAATGGGCATTGCGGATTTGTGAGCAGCTTAAAGCGACAGAATACATAAATCCACCTGGAGGTAAGGAATTATTTGACCCTGACAAATTCAACATGGCAAATATTAATCTAACATTCCTTTTCCCGGTTCTTGAACAATATGATCAGAAAAGAAACGCTTTTGAAGCGGGTTTGTCAATTATTGATGTTCTGATGTTCAACGGAATTGAAAAAACAAGACAAATGATGGGTGCTATTGAAAAAGTATAATTATGAAAAAGATAAAAAAGCAAAACTATGTGGATTTGTTTTATAAGGAGCAGCCAAAATTATGTGATCCAAAAGATTTTTGGGGACAGGTAAAACGATCAGTAGATGGGAAGCCCATATCAAATAGCCAAATAATCATGATTGAAAATGCTGTTGACAAAGGCCTGAAGCTCAGTAAATCAGATAAGGTCCTGGACATAGGATGCGGAAATGGGGCTCTTTCGGCTCTTTTCTTCAAGAAAATAAACAAGTTGGTAGGGGTTGATTTTTCCGAATATTTAATTGGTGTAGCAAAGGAAAACTTCGAAATGAAACCTGACTACACATTTCATTTGGCAGATGCATATGAGTTTATTGTAAACTATGAACACAAGGAGCATATTACAAAAGTTTTATGCTATGGGACCTTTGCCTATTTTGATTTTCAGGTGGCGAAAAAAATGCTTCGGTTTCTGAATGAGAGTTATAAAAATGTAAGCAGAGTTTATATTGGCAATTTGCCGAATAAGGACAAAGCTGAGAATTTTTATTATAAAGATATTGATTACACTGAACAAATTGATGATGCTGAAAGTCCTATTGGAATTTGGAGAAGTGAAGACGAAATGAAAGAACTTGCGGCTGATTGCGGATGGGGAATTAATTTTCATAAAATGCCTAAGACGTTTCAGGGATCTCATTATAGATATGATGTCATCTTAAAAAGAAAGTTATGAATCTCGCGATTTTTAGTGGAAAACCCATTTTTGACACACCTAAATCGACATCAAATCTTGTTCAACCGGACAAAGAGAGTTTTCTTAACTATATAGGGGAAATTTATGATGAAGGTTCTCAAATGAGTGGTTTGAATTACCTGACTCTACGTTTGGAAGAGCGCCTAGCTCAGGAGCATGGTGCGAACTATTGCGTTGCCGTTTGCAATGGCCTTTGGGGAATTGTCATGTCAATTCATGCCTTAAGATTATCCGGCAAATCAGAAATAGTTATGCCATCTTTGACTTACAGACGAATGGCTGATATTGCAGCCTGGTTGCAAATGGTTCCGCACTTTTGCGATGTGGATTACGACACATTAGCTATGAATGCCTCACATACTCGTTCATGCATTAATAGAAATACAGCACTCATTCTGGCTCCCCACCCTATTGTTAATCTTTGTGATATTGACGGCCTTGTAGCATTATCAAAAGAGTTTGATATTCCAATTCTATTTGATTCTGTTGAAGCATCTTTTGCTGAACACAATACAAAAAAAATTGGTTCATTCGGAGATGCTGAATGCTTTTCAATGCACGCAAGCAAATTTTTGAATGGATTTGAGGGTGGATATATAACAACAAATAACAAACAATTTGCGGATAAACTTCGCATCATTCGTAATAATGGAATTAATGTACAATCCGGCTTGGTTGAAAGTCCAGGAATAGACGGGAAACTCATTGAACTTCATGCCGCAATGACACTTGCTAGTCTTGACGATAAAGACAATCAAATCGAAAGAAATAAAAGCAGATTCCTGAAATATAAAGAAGAATTATCAGGAATTAATGGTCTTACTCTCATGGAATACAGCTTAACTGAAAAGAGAAGCTTTAAGAATATTTTGGTAAGACTGGAAAAAGATTGGCCACTTTCCCGTGATTTGACAATAAAAATTCTTCAGGCAGAAAACATGGTGGTCCGCCCCTATTACTATCCGCCACTTCATAAGAAGGAAAATAAATTTCCCACAACCCATGGAACGTTGGAAATTACTGAGATATTAATGGATCAGCTAATGCTCTTGCCATGTGGTGAATTTATTTCTCTTGATGATATCGAAATTGTAGCGGACCATTTAAAATTCATCAGTCATAATGCAGATTCAATTAAGGAGAAACTAAGTAGCCAATTATCATGAATAAAAATCTTGCGGTGTTAGGTGGAAGTCCTTCTTTTATGAATCCCTTGGAGCAAAAAAATTATTTGCCTGATTGGCCCCAGTTCACTAAAATGATTGATGGGATTTTTTCTCGAAAATATTATACGAATCATGGGGCACTGGCTCAAGAATTAGAAAAAAGACTGAGTGATTTATTAGAGGTAAACCATGCCATTTGTATGACAAATACCGGAATAGGTTTAATGATCGCTTCAAAGGCATTAGGTTTGAAAGGAAAAATAATTCTTCCTGCATTTTCTCATATATCTGTTTTACAGGCCGTCACCTGGGCTGGGCTTGAGCCTGTGTTATGTGATGTAAATCAGGAGACATACCATCTTAACACAAAATCTCTTGAGGCCCAAATTGATCAAAATACTTGTGCAATTCTTGGTGTAAATCTTTTTGGGGGTAGTTGTGAATATGAAAAGGTTGAAGAAATTTCCGCTAAATTTTCTTTAAAAAGTTATTTTGTTTCAAGTGATGCCATAGGTCAACAGTATGGTAATAAAAAGATTGGAAATTTTGGTTCTTGCGAAATTTTCTCTCTACATGAATCAAACATTATTAACAGTACGGATGGCTGTGTCATTACAACGAATGACGATTTTATTGCTGCTCGTTTGAGAAACATGCGTAGTAGTTACGGATCAGGCCCACGAGTTCAAATAGAGTTTACCGGAAATGGAAGAATGTCGGAGGTTCAGGCAGGAATGGCGCTTGCAACACTTGAAAAGTTTGAAAAAAGATCTATACAAAATAAGGGAATATTCAAAGTCTATGACAATCTTCTGTCTAAGATCAATGGAATCGAAATTTTTAAGCCAAATGATATTATCCAAAATAGGAATTATCAGAAGTTGGTTGTAAGGATTAATGAAAATGAATTCGGTATCAGTGCCAGCAAACTTTCACAAGTTTTGGAAATGGAAAACATTATTGTAACTAAATTTAATTTGTATAACTCAAACTTTTTTGAATCAATGAATCCTGCAGATATTCCGATTGCGTTTGCACTGTCAAATTCACTATTGCAACTACCCGTAAGAGGAATTGAGATACCTGAGGCTCAAATGATTTGTGATGTCATCCATAGGATACATAATAACATTGATGGGATTAGGATACAATTAAGCGATTAGGGACACTCCTCGTGCTATTCGATTCATCATTAATTTTCAATTTATTAAAGCTAAAACAAAATGCTGCCATTTAGAATTGTCTGGTTATGTGGACTTCCCAGGTCAGGCACAAATTGGCTAAGCCAAATATTTGACAGCCATGAGAAAGTAAATTTTAAACTAGCACCACTCTTTTCCTATAAATTCAAGAACAGGGTTGGGGCAGATTCATCAAAAGAAGAATGGGTTAGTTTTTTTTGTGATGTATATCATTCGAACGATGATTTTCTCAATCAAACACAAAAAAGGACTGAAGGGATTTTTCCGGTCTTTGAAAAAAAAAACAATGATCAGGAATTCTTGGTTATCAAGGAAACCAGATTCCATAATTTAACGCCTTTATTGCTTGGGTCTTTTACAGAGATAAAAATTATCTACATCGTGCGTAATCCGTGCGGAGCAATAAATTCATGGCTTTCATCTAAAAGAGAATTCCCGGTGAATGCAAATCCACTTGAGGAATGGAGGACAGGTAAGTGCCGGAAAACCAGCGCGGGGCAATTCTGGGGTTTTGATGACTGGAAAATACTCACCAACCAATATTTGGATCTTGAAATAAATTATCCAAAGAAAGTCAAGGTGATTTCTTATGAGAGTTTGGTAGAACAGTCATTTGATCAAACAAATGACATGTTTGAATTTGTGGGATTAAATTTTTCCAAGGAAACCCGAAAATTTCTTAAGCACTCACAATCCACTCATTCCGATCATGGGAATGCCGTGTACAAAAACAAAGAAGTGAAAGATAAATGGAAAACTAATCTGGATCCGGAAATTATTGAAGCAATACGACACGAACTATTGGGAACCAGGCTCGAGAAATATTTTCATAAGTAAAATTTTCTTGAATGGAAGCACCTTTGGTTAGTATTATAATAATTACATATAACCACAAAGAATATATTTCACAAAGCGTTGATAGTTTGTTGATACAACAAACGAATTTTCCTTTTGAAATAATTTTGGGGGAAGATGAATCAAATGATGGAACGAGAGAAATATGCATAGAATATGCACATAAGTACCCTGACAAAATTCGCTTGTTTTTACGCTCACGAAAAGATTGTATCTATATTAATGGAAATCCTACAGGGATATATAATTTTAAAGAGTGCTTAATGACAGCAAGAGGAAAATATATAGCCATTTGCGAAGGCGACGACTATTGGATTGAGCCACTTAAGCTTCAAAAACAGGTGGATTTTCTTGAAATGAATCCGGATTATAATATCTGTTTTCATAATGCAATTGTCAAATATGCTAATAAAAAAAAACCTGATGTTCTTTTTAGCAATCTTGAGTGGAACAAATTGGAGAAGAATAAAAGGATTTATACCATAGATGATTTGATATCAGAGGAGTCACTAATCCCAACAGCAAGTATTTTGTTTAGAAACAGGGCACCCATCGCTCTTCCTGAATGGTTTGATCGTTTTATGAATTCAGATATGGTACTTTTTATTCTGGTTTGTGGAAAGGGAAAAATCTGGTACTTTGACGAGTGTTGGTCAATATATAGAAAGCATAAAGGTGGTGTGAGCAACCTGATCGTTGGGAATTTTAAGCACATAATGCGGCTAAGAATGTTTTATCAAATGATGAAGTATTTCAGAGGAGATCATAGAGAATCATTCACAAAAGTGATCCGACAGCATTTTAACAGCTTAATTGACTTAACAGGTCTATCCCTTCAAGAACATTATGGTATTTTTACCTTATTCCCAGTTCATTATTTGAAAAAGTGGTTAAGCTCTTACTTGATTAGTCAAGTGCCAGGTAAATGACTTCAGAGCGATTCAGGTACTATCGAATTAACAACATCTAGCTAAAATACTTCAAACAGCTAATGACATTTATCTTAAAAAAGAATTACTCACATAGATGCTTTGAACTTACCTACTTTTATTTTATGAATTCTCTCAAACACGGACAAAAATTTCAGGATGGAAAAACCTCTTGTTAGTGTTATAATCAATACGTATAACCACAAGGATTACATTTCTCAGGCGATCGAAAGTACACTAATGCAAGAAACAGCTTTCCCTTTTGAAATTATAATTGGGGAAGATGAATCTAATGATGGCACAAGGGAAATATGTGTTGATTATGCTGAGAAGTATCCAAATAAAATCCGTCTATTTCTTCGTTCACGAAAAGACGTAATTTATGTAAATGGATGTCCAACTGGAAGACGAAATTTAATTGAAAATCTAAAAAGCTCAGAAGGAAAATATGTCGCCCTCTTACCGGGAGATGATTTTTGGATAGATCATAATAAGCTTCATAAACAAATAGAATTTTTGGAGAATAATTCAAACTATTCTATTTGTTTTCATAATTCAAAGGTAGAATCTAATATCAAGCAACCTAATCTGAATTTATATTCAGATTTCAACTGGAATAAAATTGATGTAAATAGAGAGGATTATTCAGTTGAGGATTTATTGTTGAGTCCACTTATGCCTACTTGTTCAGTAGTCTTCAGGAATAAAAAAATAAAGTTCCCTAGTTGGTTTTATAAAATAGCAAGTGCTGATATGGCACTTTTTGTGTTAATGAATGATCATAAAAAGATAAAATTTTTCCCTGATGTAATGTCCTGTTATAGGAAACATGATAAAGGTGTTTCTGCCAATCATAAAAATGATTGGATACATATGAACAGGATTTATATGTATAAACAGTTTAAAGACCTACTTGGAAAGGAATATTTGGATACTATAAATAGTGTTATCAAATCACACCGAAATCAAATTAATAGCCCAGTAAATAGATTTATATCTAGATTTAATTAAGTTTTGAAAGTCTTCTGCACCATAATTACCCAGAGCCATTTAGCTTATGTGCAGGCGCTCTATCATTCTTTGGTACAATTTAATAGGTCTATTAGATTTCATGTGCTGATTGTAGATCTCAGCGAAATCATTGATGTTGAATTTGAAATCCTATCATTAAATGAAGTTATAAAAGGTGATAAGCTAGGACAAAAAATAAATGATAAATACAACCATCCAGATACTATTGACCAATTGCGTTGGTCCTTAAAGCCTATTTTAATAAACTACTTTTTCAAAAATGGTTTTGAAAAAGTCATATTTACTGACCCGGATACATATTATTTTTCAGACTATCAATTTCTTTTTAATGAGCTTGATGAGAATAATGTTTTGTTAACACCTCATTGGCGAGGCATGACACCGTTGAATAATAGAGATAATTTTAACTTACAATTCGTTGGAGGGCTTTTTAATGCTGGGTTTATCGCTGTAAATAACAAGGCAATAGATATTATGGAATGGTGGGCACAAATGTGTCTATACAAGTGTGAAAAGGATTTTGAACATGGACTCTATGTGGATCAAACATATCTAAACTTAATGCCTATATACTTTGAAAAAGTTAAGGTGTTAAAGCATAAAGGTTGCAATGTTGCAAACTGGAATCAAGTAGAATGTTCAAGACAAGAAATAGATGGGAGCATTTTAATAGAGGGGAAATGGGAAATTGTTTTCATTCATTTTACCACAAGCACTATTCGAGGTATAGTGATGCAAGAAGATAAAAATTTAAGGCCATATCTGGACGATTACTTAAAAGTCCTTCGAACAAATGGTTTTAAAATTGATATTGAGACTTTCAAGCCACAAAAAGAAACAGATTATCCAAGAAGTAAGTATTGGCACGCCAAAAATTGGATACACAAAAGAATAAAATTTTAAAGTGAAAAAGCAATTTCTGAATGCTGTATTATTGAAGTTTATTAAGCTTTTACCAGATTATTGGAAATATATTTGTGTTCTGTATTATCGTAATTTAATGGGTTATAAGCCAATAATAATTTATCAAATGGGTAAAGTGGGCTCAACAACTATATACCAAACAATTAAATACAATCTTAAGAATCCAGTTTTTCATGTTCATTTTTTAAGCGCGACAAAAATATCTCTTATACGAAAACGATATCAGAGTGCTGGTGTAGATTCAAATCCTTTGCATATAAGAGAAAGTATATTTTTAGAGGGGTTCTACTGGAAAGATAGTTTTCTTAAATGGAATATTATTACGTTAGTTAGAGATCCCATAACAGCCAAATTATCTCACATGTTTCATAACCCTCGGGTTCATCATACATATCTATTTGATGAAAATGGAAACTTAGATAAGGAAAGAGCCTTACAAATCACATATGATCGGTTAATGAATTTTAATGTAAAGACAGACTATGTATGCAATTGGATAAACGATGAATTGAATAATTTCCTTAAAATTGATTTGTATAGTTGTCCATTTGATAAGATTCTGGGCTATGGTGTGTTAAAGAGCAAAAAGAATAACGTTTTAGTTATGCAAATGGAATCCATAAATAATTGTTTTAATAATTCACTAATTGAAATGGGATTGACTAAAAATAATCTCAATATTCGTAGGGTAAATGAAAATATTGAAAAAGAGTTTTCCCTACTCTATAAATTTGTTAAAGATAACCTCAAACTTCCCTCCTCAAAAGTCAGGGAGATTTATAGTTCTAAATATGCGCAGCATTTTTATAGCTCCGAATATATAGAACGTCAAATTGAGCGCTGGTCATAACCTAGTAAGATATAATTAAGGGCTAATTTTCAAGTAATTGATTTTGGAAAATTTTATAAAGATCCCTTTTAACAAAGGAAGTATGGATATCTATATAGTCAGAACCTCTATACTTAAATCACTAACTCAGAGCCTTCATTGTTTAAAGGGCGAATTATTAGATATCGGTTGCGGTAAAATGCCCTACAGGGACTATATACTTAACAATTCGGCAGTGGAAAAGTACATTGGCTTAGACATCCAAAATGCCCTGAAGTATGATCAAAATGTAACACCGGACTTTACCTGGGATGGGAAAAAAATGCCATTTGATAAGGAAACATTTGATTGTGCATTTGGGACCGAAGTATTGGAACACTGTCCGGAACCTGAAGTTGTTCTTAATGAAACCTGGAGGGTTTTAAAACCAGGAGGCACCTTCTTTTTTACCGTACCTTTTCTATGGAACCTGCATGAAGTACCACACGATGAATACCGTTATACGCCATTTTCCATGAAAAGACATTTGATAAATACCGGATTTACTAATATACAAATTCATGCTCTGGGAGGGTGGCATCTGGCCATGGCACAAATGATCGGGTTATGGCTGAAAAGATCTCCCATTTCCAGGGTCAATTCAATACAAAAGCGACTTCTATCAAAGTTTTTAATGGCATTCATGAAAAAGCTGATCAGGATAGGAGAAAAAGAAAAGGTACATTTCACAGAAGGTCAAATGATCACTGGCTTGTATGGATTGGCAGTAAAACCCTGATTCAGTCAAATACTCATGTATTAATCATAGGCTTCTTCATAAGAAATATTTATTTGCCAAAAGATTAGAGTTATTGTTGGCAAACTGCTGGAAAAAATAAATGCTCCAAAAGTACAAAATAGCAATTTTAGCACCCAATTCATTGGATTCTCCATCAGAAACCTTTATTAAGGCGCATTATGATAATTTAGATGGAGATGTATCTTTTATTTATGGATCTCCTGTTCCTAATAGGGTCTGGAATAAAGAAACAATTAAAGCAAAAATGTCCCACAAGAACAGAATATTAAGCAGACTGGGGCTGAATCAATTAAAATGGTCAATACGTGAAGAAGCGCTTTATCAGTTTTTGAGAAAGGAAAATTTCGATGTAGTTCTTGCGGAATACGGAACACTTGCATCCCATGTTGTTAATGTGTGCAGGGAGTTAAAACTACCTTTGATTGTGAGTTTTCATGGTTTTGATGCTTCCCATACGAGTACTATAACAAGTTACAGAGAAAAATATAAGGATTTATTTAATTATAGTAGCTATATAATAGGGGTTTCGAAAAAAATGATTGAAAACCTTAAAGATCTTGGTGTACCGAAGTCAAAGCTAATATACAATCCTTACGGAGTAAAAAAAGATTTCTTTTTAACCCAACCAAAATACTCCTCCAATAATTTTTTAGCCGTTGGTCGGTTTGTCCACAAAAAAGCGCCCCACCTGACTCTGGCTGCTTTCAGAAAGGTTTTTGAAGTATACCCAAATGCAAGATTAATAATGGCTGGAAATGGTGTGGTGACACCTGATTTGAGTGAAATTTGCTTTGATTTGGTAAAACTTTGGGGCCTGGATGGTGCAGTTTCATTCAGGGGATCAACTTCACATGATGAAATTCTCGAACTAATGCGTTCTTCTTTTTGTTTTCTTCAGCATTCTGTCACTCCTTTGAGTGGTGACATGGAGGGAACTCCGGTTGCCATCATTGAAGCTTCGGCGTCAGCTTTGCCTGTAATTTCCACAATACATGCTGGTATACCAGAAGTAATTTTGCACGAAAAAACGGGCTATCTGGTTAAAGAAAAAGAGGTTGACAAAATGGCCAATTATATGTTAATGTTGTTTGAAGACAGGAAATTAGCAAAAACATTAGGTGAATCCGGAAGAGAGGCCATGAGAATGGAATATACAATGGAAAAGCACATTTCTGTCATTAATCAGCTGATTAGAGATGTAATTCGAAGAAGTCAAAATTAATTTTTTCAATAGTAATAAGTAATTAAAGCTGATGTATAGCATACCATGGTATTGGAACTTTTTTAAGAACAGACGACATGTCTTTTATCGTATGTGCAAAATGGAAAAAAGAAAGTTTAACGTAGGTTCTGCAGGGATCAATGTAGAAAAAGGCTGGTATGCTACAGATATTGAGACTTTGGACATTACAAAGGAAGAAGATTGGGCAAATCACCTTTTATTTTTAAAGGTAGATAACATCGTTGCTGAACACGTATGGGAACATTTAAATGAAAAAGATACTTTCCTTGCAAATAGAAACTGTTATAAATTTTTAAAGAAAAAAGGTGTTTTAAGGATTGCAGTCCCTGATGGATTTCATCCGGATCCTGAATACATTAATTATGTAAAACCCAATGGAAGCGGTATGGGAGCGGAAGATCATAAAATATTATACAATTACAAATTGATGAAAGAAAAGCTGGAAAAAGTAGGCTTTAGCGTTAATCTACTTGAATATTGGGATGAGGAAGGAAATTTTCATTTCACAGATTGGTCGATTGATGATGGCAAGATTATGAGATCGAAACGCTATGATGAAAGAAATTCTGATGGCAATCTGGTGTATACTTCTTTAATAGTAGATGCGATTAAAGATTAGTCTCATCATTGAAGAAACGGTCTTTAATCTGTATTCGATTGTAGATGTAAATCACATGTTTTCAAAATGTTAGCTCCAATTGTTCTTTTTGTCTATAACCGTCCGTGGCATACCAAACAAACCCTTGAGGCTTTGGCAAATAATAAACTTGCCTATCAGAGTAGATTATATATATATGCTGATGGGCCAAAAAAATATGCTGTTTCGGAAGAGATAGAAAAAACCAAAGAAGTAGAAGACCTGATCAATAACGGGAAATGGTGCAAGGAACAGATAGTGATCAAACGTACGAAAAATTGGGGGTTGGCTGAAAACATAGTTGATGGAGTAACTACCATTGTAAATCGGTATGGAAAGGTTATTGTATTGGAAGATGATATAATTGCTACACCTGGTTTCTTAACCTACATGAATGAAGCGCTTGAAATTTACAAAAATGAACCGGAAGTAATGCATGTTAGTGGATATTTACCCAATATTAGTAGCAATGTTCCAGATACTTTTTTCTATAATCAAACATCCTGTTGGGGTTGGGGTACGTGGAAATCATCCTGGGAAAACTTAAATCTTGATGCTGGAGACTTACTCGATAAAATAATATCATCTGGTTCGAAATTTCATTTTGATTTAGACGGCTCGTACCCATTCTCTCAGCATTTATGGTTTAATCAGATAGGAAAGATGAGTACATGGGCCGTTAAATGGCATGCCTCAGTCTATTTAAAAAATGGGTTTTGCTTACACCCTGGGAAATCATTGACAGTAAACATAGGAAATGATGGATCAGGTACAAATTCAGGTAATGTGAAAGCGTTTGAAACGCAGTTGCATAATAAGGAAGTTATTGTCAAGAAATTGCCTTTGGAAGAGGATCAATTTGTTAGAAGAAAAATTATCGAATTCAACTACAAAAATGGAATTTACTCGACACCTGATAGTCCGGTAACCAATAAGAATAACGTTAAACTTGTTAAAAAAATCAAAACAAGTTTAATCATTAAAAAATATGCTGGTACATTAAACCTAGATGTGAGTAAATACTTTAACTCCATTCCTGAGATAAAAATATTTGAATGCCAGGATACAGGATACCAATTTTATTATCCTTTTCATATTTCCGGGGATAGTAAGTTTTATGAACATCTCGAAAAATTTGATTGGTATTACATGCCTTGGAAGTGGGAACATGAAATGACGTTTTCTTTTTTAGAAAGGGGGATGAAATTATTGGAAGTAGGTGCGGCAAACGGAAGTTTTATAGAAAAAGCCAATAATGCTGGCATTGAAAGCTATGGATTGGAGTTAAATCAAGAAAGAGTAAAGGTGGCACAGAAAAACAAGATCAAGATCTATGCCGAATCAATTGAAGAACATGCAAAAGGAAATAAAAACAAATATGATGTGGTTTGCTCCTTTCAGGTTTTAGAACATATAGCAGACGTCAGAACTTTTATCAACGCTCAGATTGATTCTTTAAAAGTAGGTGGTAGGTTAGTCATTTCGGTGCCAAATAATGATTCGTTTTTAGGAAGAGATTTTAATATTTTGAATACTCCACCACACCACATGGGTAAGTGGAATGAAGATTCATTAAAAGCCATCATCAGATATTTTCCAATAAAGCTAGAAAGAATTTATTTTGAGCCTCTTCAGGACTATCATGAAGAATACTTTGAAAGTGTTGTAAAAAAGGTAATTCATCAAAAAATTAAATTGCCTAAATCACTTATTTCTAAATTTAAATTTCTGTTTAAACTATTTACATCGAAAAAATTTCAAGCATTTACTATTCAGGCAGTGTATGTCAAAAATGAAGTTTCTTAACATAGGTTGCGGACATCAATACCATTCAGATTGGCATAATCTGGATTTTGTTTCAACAGGCGAAGGTGTTCAGGCACATAATTTACTAGAGGGAATACCATATGACAATGATTATTTTGAAGTTGTTTATCATTCTCACTTGTTGGAGCATTTTACAAAGAAGGATGGATTGAAGTTAATAAAGGAATGTTATCGGGTTTTAAGTAATAATGGAACTATAAGAGTAGTTGTCCCTGATTTGGAAGGGATCGTAAAAATGTATTTAAACACTTTAAATGCTGTGCTTGAAGATAATTCTCCTTTGAATAAATCAAATTACGAATGGTCTGTCATAGAGCTGTTTGACCAAATGGTTAGAGAAAAAAGCGGTGGAAATATGTTGGAATATTGGAAACAGGAGACAATTCTCAATGAAGATTTTATTACAGGTAGAATGGGGCAGGAATTTGTTCTTAAACGTCAAAAATACGATAAGAATAATCAAGCAGCTGCCAGACGGATACCATCAAAAAAGTCAAAAAAAAGTCTAAAACGTCTGATAGTTGAAAGCATTTTTAAAAGAGATATGCATCGGATAAATTTGAACAAAAAGTATATCAAGTTAGGAAAATTTAGACAAAGCGGTGAAATACATAAATGGATGTATGACAGATATTCACTTAAAATTTTGTTGGAAGAAGTTGGTTTTAAAAAAGTTAAGATAAAAGATGCTTTTACGAGTGATGTAAAAAATTGGGGCAAGTTTGGTTTGGATGTCGTGGATGGTAAAATTAGAAAACCAGACTCTCTTTTTGTAGAAGCAACAAAATGAAAAGCACTTTTACTCAAAATGGTAGAACTGGATAGTTTGGTTAACTAAAGTGTGAAAATACTTCATATAAGCACATACGATCGCGGTGGGGCTGCCATAGCAGCTATTCGTTTACACGAAGGACTTTTGAATGGAGGAATAGCTTCAAAAATACTTTTTCTTCATAATTCGAAGAAGAATGTTGACGAAGGATACTCTTTTAAGAGGAAAAGACCCTCATTTTTAAGTCGAAAACTGGGGTATTTAGGCCTAAATGATACCACAAAGAAAAAATTAAAAAGGGAGATACAAAGTAAGTCAGCTAACTATGACTATGTCAGTATTCCTTATTCATCATATGATATCAATACTTCAGACCTGGTTAAAGATGCGGATATTATTAATTTGCATTGGGTAAGCCAATTTTTAGACTGGAGATCTTTTTTTTATAAAAATGAAAAGCCTATTGTCTGGACTATGCATGATATGAATCCCATTCTTGGTGTTTTTCATTATGAAGGTGACAAAGAAAAAAACAAAACTACTCTTGGTAAACTGGATAATAAAATCATTGCGGAAAAGACTCACATTTTAAAAAGTATAGGCAAAAAATTCGAAATTGTCGCTCCATCTAAGTGGCTGCAAAGAGAAGTAGAGCAAAGTAGTATTTTTTCTGGCTGGAAAGTTAGGCATATCCCGTATGGTGTGAATGAAAATCTATTTAAACCTTTTGATAAAAATATATTAAAGGAATTACTAGGTATTCCAATTGATAAGAGAATAGTTCTTTTTGTCAGTGAGGATTTAAAGTCGAGACGAAAGGGGATGGATTTGTTGCTGGACGCTCTTGAAACAATTGATAAAAGCAAATTGCATATTATTGCGGTTGGAGGCCATACCAAAACTGAAAAACTAAATGGAATCCATTATACCGGATACATCCAAAATATTGAATATATGAGATTGATCTATGCAGTTGCTGATGTATTTGTCATACCGGCAAGAGAAGACAACTTGCCAAATACTGTTCTGGAATCAATGTCATGCGGCACTCCGGTAGTGGGTTTTGGCGTTGGAGGGATACCAGACATGATTATTCATGGTGAAACGGGTCTGCTTGCTGAACCAGAGAATTCCAAAGATCTGGGACAAAAGATTTATCAATTAATTAATGAGAAAGAGTTAGGAGTAAAGATGGGACAACAAGCTAGACAGCTAGTATTACAACGATATACGCTGGACAAACAAGCCCAAAATTATATTGATTTTTATCAATACATGATCTAATAGTTCTTCATGGAATTAAACAAAATCAATGGGTTTAAGTTGGTCAAATAATTTGGCTTGTAATTGTAAAAATAATTGAGATGAAATATGTCAATTTTATTACAAAGCTATTTGGAACCGTTGACAACCTGGTTTACATTTTTCATCACATACCAAAATGTGGAGGAACAACCGTCAGGAATTCTCTTAAAAAATGGTTTAAGCTCGAGTTGGATTATATCACTATGGATCAATTAAGAGGTATTGAACCGATTCATCCTCCAAAAGATTTGAAAAAACTTAACGGCAACCATTGTTTGTGCGGACATTATGAAATCTCAAGAAATCATCTCGAGATCAGGTATCCCGAGATTTTCAAATATCCAAATAAATATCGGGTTTTCACCTTTATAAGAGATCCATTGGAATTGAGAAAGTCTCTTTACTACTTCGAAATCAAAATGAAGAATAGAAATCCGGATAGTGAAAACCTGGAAAAATATTTATTGACGGGCGAAAATTATCTCGCAAATCGAATCCCATGCAATTTTGATAACTATCATGAAAAAGTTAATCAATATTTCTTTATAGGTTTACAGGAAAATCTGCAACAATCGATGAACATGTTGGCGGATTTGATTGGGAGATCAAAGGTAAAGGTGTCGACACAGAATATATCAACTAGAGATGATCAGGAAAGTGGCTTTAATGATGATTTCCTAATTGAATTTAAAAGAAAGAATGAATTAGATTATTTGATATACAACTATGTCAAACATAAATTCTTTAATGCCTGATGGTTTAATTGATAGCAGCATTTGACTGCGAATTGAGTGACAATGAAAAGAATATTATTGCGTAGATTAAATAAACTACTGAGTAAAGCTGGTTACAGGTTTGATAAGATTGAACGAATGCGGAGTAAGCCAAATGACAATAGTATGGAATTGGCACTACTGAGAATTAATCAGTTAGGTTTACAGCCTACAAAGGTAGTTGACGTTGGAGCCGCAAAAGGAAGCTGGACAAAATTAGCTATGAAATATTGGCCGGATTCTCAATACGTGTTATTTGAGCCATTGGTTGAGCAAATTGAGATGATTCCTCCAGATATTAAGTCTTCTCCTAATTGTGAAATAGTTCAGGCGGTTGCTTCAAATAAAAATGGTGTAGAATTATTGACTATTGCAGATGATATGGATGGAAGTGGTTTATATGGTGGAGTTGGTAAAAATGTAAGAGAGGTTCCTGAAGTAATTTTAGATGACTTTATTAGCGAGCATGATCATTCCATTATTTTAAAACTTGACACACATGGATTTGAAATTCCAATATTTGAAGGTGCCAACAAGATGTTTGCCTGTACGGAAGCAATAATTGTGGAAGTTTATGGATTTTATGTGTCTCCTCAAGCAAAATTATTTCATCAGGTTTCAGAATACCTCTTTCAACATGGATTTAGACTTTTTGATGTTGTTGACGTAATGAGAAGAAAGAAGGATAACGCTTTTTGGCAGGCGGATGCCATTTTTCTAAGATCTGACAATCATGTTTTTCAAAATAATACCTATCAAATTTGAAATTTCCAAAAATTAGTATTGTAACTCCAAATTTCAATGGGGGGAAATATTTAGAGGAAACAATCAAGAGTATTTTGAATCAGGATTATCCTAATCTGGAGTATATAATTGTTGATGGTGGAAGCTCCGATAGATCTATAGAAATAATAAAGGAGCATGAATCAAGGTTGACCTATTGGGTCAGCGAACCAGATAACGGGCTTTATGATGCTTTGAATAAAGGCTTTTCAAAAACCAATGGTGAAATTATGGGATGGCTGAATAGTGATGATATGTTGCATCCTAAGTCATTATTTACATTAGCCGAAATCTTTTCACTGAATCATGTTGAGTGGATTCAAGGTATGCACTCTTGGTTTGATGAAGAAGGTAGAGTCTTTCGCGTGGAGAATGTACGACTAAAGAGCAAGTATAATTACCTTTTGAAGGATTATCACAGTGGATTTTCACCATTCATCCAGCAAGAATCTACTTATTGGAAAAGAACATTATGGGAAAGAGCTGGCGGTTTTATTTCCACTCAATACAAGATTGCGGGAGATTTTGAGTTATGGATGAGATTTTTTAAACATGGTGAGATGAAACTCACCCATTCATTAATTGGTGGATTCAGAAGGACTGGTGACCAATATTCAGTACAAAATTTTCAATTGTATTATAATGAAGCAGATAATATTATTGATAAATATCCTTTGTCCTCTGAGGAAAATAAAAATTTAAATTTTTTGTCAAAAGCTCAACTAGCCGATAAGATACCCTACTTAAAAAAAAGGAGATATCAAAGAAGGCAGAGTTTGCTGAATAATATGGAATATATTTCTTGGAATCCAATGAAAAAGAAGTTCATGCTTTTATGAAGATTTCTATTATTACCCCTTCGTTTAATTCTGGTAGATACATTGAAGGTTCCATTCAATCTGTTCTTAACCAGAGCTACGACAATTGGGAGCATATAATAATTGATGGGGGAAGCTCAGATTCGACACTTGATATTATTAAAAAACATAGTCATTTAAAGTGGGTGTCAGAAGCCGACAGGGGAATTTATGACGCGATGAATAAAGGTTTAATTATTGCCCAGGGTGATTGGATTTACTTTATGGGTGCAGATGATGCTTTTTATGGTACAAATGTTTTAGAAACCATTGTTCAGGAAATGAGAGGGTTTGATGTGATATATGGTGATGTGAAGAGTGAAAGACTTGGAGAATTGCATAATGGAGAATTTGATAGAGAAAGGTTATTTAAAATGAATATTTGTCATCAAGCTGTTTTTTTAAATAGAAAAGTGTTTGAAAAGGTTGGAAATTTTAATGTTAACTTTAAGCTGCATGCCGATTGGGCACATAATATGAAGTGGTTTTGTAATAAATCGATTCGTAAAAAATACATACCTCTCAAAATAGCTATTTACGGAGATTCTGGATTAAGTTCAGCTAAAATGGACAGCGACTTTGACAAAGTAAAGCAAGAATATTTTAATAAATACTGCAGAAATCGCGCTGATTTGGCAAAGCAAATAATTCTTCAAATTAGAAGGAGATTGAGGAGAGCATTCCACCAAAAAAAACTAGATAGTTGAATAGTCAGTACCCATTAGTATCAATTTGTATTCCCACATATAATGGTGAAAAATATTTAAGCGAGGCTTTGTTAAGTGCGCTTAATCAAACATATAGCAATATAGAAATCATTCTGTCCGATGATAATTCCAATGATAATACTTTGAGTATTGCAAAGTCATTTAAAGAAAAGAGTAGTTATCCTTTTTACATAATGAATCATGTCCCAAGCGGAATTGGGTCAAATTGGAATAACTGCATTGAAAATGCTAATGGTACTTATATTAAGTTCTTATTTCAGGATGATTTTCTTGCACCGGATTGTGTCGAAAAAATGGTTTCAGCAGTTGTTGAAGACAATAGAATTGGTTTATTGTTCTGTAAAAGGAAGATTGTTACTGACACCAATACATTGGATAACTCCTGGTATAAAAATTGGATTGTCACATTTGAAAATTTACATCTGTCATGGTCAAATCCTATAAAAAAGATACAGTCAGGACGTAAATTATTAAAAGATCCTTCCTTCTTTTCAAAACCTTTGAATAAAATCGGCGAGCCAATATGCACCTTATTACATAAGGAAAAATTTAAACAAGCTGGCTTATTTGATACGGAGTTAAAGCAGATGTTGGATCACGAAGCCTGGTATCGATTGATGAAAAATTCATATGTGGGGTTCATTGATGAAGAATTAGTTTCGTTTCGCCTTCATGTTCATCAAACCTCTTTTAAAAACAAAGTGGGTCTATTGAATGAAAAAGAATTATATAAGAAAAAGATTTTCAGCAACCTGTTTTATCTATTAGACTTTAAGGTTGCTACAAATTTATTTAAGGATATATACATTTTTAGAAGTGGCAAAATTCTGAACTTTTATAATGGGACTAAAGGATTTTTGAGAAACCTAGGATTATTACGTCTTTTAAATAATAAACCTAATAAAAGTGTTGAATTAATCTCGATACATATCCCTAAAACAGCAGGTACATCTTTTGGTAAAATTTTAGAGAAAAATTATAAAAACAATTTATTAAAAGTCTATAGAGGTTTGATTCATAACGAGTTTAAAAACGGCCGTCCAATAAACGTCAATCATTCAATTAAAGTAATTCATGGTCATTTTCCATACCATATTAATCTTAGGAAAAAGTACCCCAATGCAAAGATTGTAACCTGGGTCAGACATCCAGTCGACCGGTTAATATCTCATTACAATTTTCTCAGGAATTACCCTAAGCATGGAAATATTGCTCATGATATTTTGCTGGACAATCAACTTGGAATAATTGACTTCGTTAAAAATCCTGATTGCTCTTCTGAAGTATTTGTATACAAGGAGTATTTGCAATATTTTCAGCAAATAAAATTTGAAGATTTTTTCTTTATTGGATTGACTAAACAATACGAAGATCATCTCAAAATTTTAAGTGAAAAACTAGGTTGGCAATTCAGCGACGTTTATTCTGAAAGAAAATCTCAAACGATTGATAGTCTTACTGAGTCTGAAATAAATCAGTTGAAAGAATTATTAGAAGAGGAAATAACCTTCTATAATCTTATTCAAGAAAAAGTAGAAAATATATTGGTTTAATCAAGTGGAGAAAGTTTCCATCATAGTACCAAATTATAATCACGAAAAATATTTAAAACAGCGACTTGATTCAATTTTTGATCAAACATACCGGAACTTTGAAGTTATTTTATTAGACGATGCCAGCCCAGACAACAGTGTCGAAATACTAAAAAAATATAAAGACCATCCGCAGGTATCACATTTTTTGGTAAACAGTAAAAATACCGGTAGTCCATTTAAACAATGGGGGAAAGGAGTGTCATTGGCCAGGGGAAAATATATATGGATCGCGGAGAGTGATGATTGGGCCGACAAGCGATTTCTGGAGGTTCTAATCCGTTCATTTCAACCTAATAGTAATTTGGGGATGGCTCACTGTGCTCTAAATTGGGTAGATGCAAAAGGTAATCCTATGACTAATAGGACTTATCACAGAGAATCATTTAGACGAAGCGGTATTAGTGAGATAAAAGAACACTTAGTGGTCAGTAATTCCATACAAAATGTAAGTGCAGTATTGTTTGATAGAGAGGTTTTTAGAGATATTCACCTTGAAGATTATTCTAAGTACAAAATGTGTGGTGATTGGATGTTATATGTGTCCATTCTTAAGAAATGGGATGTTGAATTTGTTAATTTTCCATTGTGCTTTTTTAGAAGGCATCGTGAAAGTACATCAATTGATGGATATAAAAGTGGGATATGGTTGGAGGAAGGGAGTGACGTTTTCGACTATTTTGATATTCGTAGACAAATGAACTTTTCAGAATACCGGATTGTTGTGCAAACCTGGCTGCTTAAATCAAGAAAGCTTTCCAAAAAGTTAAAATGGAATATTGCTGGTAAGATCATCTCGAAGGTGCCGTTTTACCTAAGATGGTTTTTTTGGTCATTTTTTTTTCGAATACAATTCAAATAGAATAGGTAGTGAAGGGCATAAGCGTGGTAGTTTGCTGCTACAATAGTGCATGGATCTTGCCACAAACAACTCAATATTTAAAATCCCAGAATATTCAGGAAATTGATTATGAAATAATTTTTGTTGATAATAATTCTACGGATAATACACAAGAAATTATTCATAACTCATTTAAAGAAACTAGCATTAGCTACAGTATTGTTCGGGAATGTGAACAAGGACTTGCCCTGGCTAGGTCAAGAGGCATAAAGAATGCAAAATACGATTACGTAATTTTTTGTGACGATGACAACTGGTTGGAATCAAATTATGTGCAAAGAGCTTATGATTTGATGGAAACCAATGAACAAATTGGGATTTTGGGTGGTTGTGCGGTTCCGGAATTTGAGGGTAGTGTCAATGAAGAATTAAATCTGTCGGGATTGGCGATTAACCCGCAAAGTGAATCAAGTGGTGATATAACAAGTAAAAAGGGACATGTATATGGAGCCGGTGCTGTATTTAGGAAGGAGGGATTTTATAAGCTTGATCAAATTGGCTATGCTACCTTGTTGAAAGATAGAAGCGGAAAAGAATTGAGTTCCGGTAATGACACAGAACTCTGTTACGCATTCAGGTTACTGGGATATAGGATTTACTACGACGATTCCTTAAAGTTCAGGCATTTCATTTCCGAGTCAAGAATGACTAAACAGTATTTGAAAAGATTAAGGGCTGGGTTCAAAGAATCATATGTCATTCTGGAGTGTTATGCAAACTTGTTAAACTATCGCTACAAAAATTGGTGGAAGGCATGGTTAAAGGATATTTTGGTTAAGTCCGTTCTGGCTTTTAAGCGTTTTAGTTTTTCCGGAATAATTGCCTGGTGGCAAACGGTAAGTTCATTAATTTACAACCTGCCAACCTACAAGAGCACCTATCAATTTCTATATAGGACTTTTCATGATAATAAGCAGGCTTCAATACGGTCTCGGTAATCAGTTATTTCAATATGCTCTCGGAAAACGATTGGCACAAGACACAAACCGGGAGTTAAAACTTGACTTAACATGGTATCACAATCACGACCGAAATGAAAAAAGTAAGCTGACAAAACGGAAATTTTTACTGGATCAATATAGTCTGGAGTATGAAATCATTACCGGTTTACAACTCAGAAGGCACTTACCATTTTTTGGTTTGCTAAAGGGCAAGGGTTTGAGGTTTTATCGACATCAATTTAGGGATCATTTTGTAAAACAAGGGAATCTCGAGGTTTGGACATATGGAGGTGATTACCATGCAATTCTTAGAGAAGCAAAAAGAATTTTAACTCCGTCGATATATGTTGTTGGTTTTTTGCTCGATCACAAGGTAATTAATCCCATCCGTAAAGATCTGATATCGGAATTGGTGCCGGGGAAAGTGACAGAAAAACACAAGGCTTTGTTAAATACAATAAAAAGTAGAAACAGCGTATTTGTTCATATCCGAAGAGGGGATTTTGTGAACAAGAGGAAGGATGATCTTTATGTTTGTGATTTGGAATACTATCAAAAGGCAATAGAATTGATTAGGAATAAATTGGATCAACCCTATTTCGTCTATTTTACGGATGAACCGGATTTTGTGAAAAAATGGTTTGATGTGGATAATGGGTTTTTATCAACTGAATACCAAAATGAGCCTTATTTTGATCTTGATTTGATGAAAAATTGCAGTCATGCTATCCTGTCAAACAGTACATTTAGTTGGTGGGGAGCATACTTAATAGATAATAAAGATGTTCAGGTAATTTGTCCGGCTGTTTGGAATAAGAAAGATCCACATATCAGCGAACAATTAATCCCTGATAATTGGACCCGGATATGAGTTTGCCTAATTTATTGGTGATTGGTGCGATGAAATGTGGCACTACCTCGCTTCATAATTACCTCAATCAGCATCCTGATATCTATATGTCAAATCAAAAAGAACTTGATTTTTTTGTTGAGGAGAAAAATTGGAATAAAGGGATCGATTGGTATAAAGATCAGTTCAGGGTAATACAATCGGTCAGAGGTGAGTCTTCGCAAAATTATTCTAAAACCCACATGTTTGGAGGAGTACCTGAACGAATAAAGAAGATTCTTGGAGATGACCTGAAATTGATCTATGTAATCAGAAAACCATTGGACAGAATTTTGTCCCATTACGTTGAAAACCTTGAATCAAATGAATCTGATGGAGATCTCAATAAGGCCTTAGTAAAAGAGGGGAATAAATATCTGGAGACGACTTTATATGGAAAGCAATTAAATAGGTATGTTGAGGTTTTTGGAGGGTCATCAATTAAAATTAAGGTGATTGAGCTCGAAAGCCTTCATCAGGAAAGAATAAAGGTAATGAATGAACTATTCACTTTCTTAGAGGTGAGGGCTTTGGCAGCAGATTTAGAATTGGGAGCAAGTTTAAATAATCGGGAAGATAAACTGCTGAAACACCCCGTATATCATTTTCTTGGGAGACTTTCTGCATCAGGAATGGGCCGGATATTGAATTCCGGAGTGAAAGAAAAAATTAAAAACCTGAAAGTTTTCAACAGGAATATCCCCGATATGGTGATAGAAAAAGAGACAATTGATAGCATTAAGAATGCGATTAACCAGGATCTCGACCTGTTAGGTTCGCTTGTATCCGGTCAATTTGATCACTACAAATTGTGAAAGTTTCTATACTTATACCTGTTTACAATGCCTCTCCATATCTTAGCGAAACGTTAGAATCTGCATTAAATCAAACATATAGCAATTGCGAAATAATTGCTGTGGACGATGGCTCGGAGGACGATAGTGTGGAAGTCATTGAATCCATTATGGATAAACATAAGAATGTTCTTTTGTTTAAACAGGACAATAAGGGTGCTTGTGCGGCCAGGAATCTGGCATTTCAAAAATCTACGGGAGATCTAATTTTGTATCTTGATGGTGATGATATAATATCTGAAAATAAGGTAGAAGCGCAGGTTGATCTCATATTGAAACATGACGAATACACAGTCATATCAGGCCAGTGGGGTAGATTCAGCGGGACAGTAAATGATGCTTCTTTTCCAGTCAGGTTCTTAGATAAAGATTGGGAGGATCCCAAAGAATGGCTAATTAATTCCTGGAAAGGGAAAGGAATGGCTCAAACTTCGGTATGGCTTACACCTCGTCAACTGGTAATAAAAGCAGGTCCATGGAATGAAAAACTACAGGTAAACCAGGATGGGGAGTTTTTTGGCAGGGTTTTGTTAAATGCTGGTATGATTAAGTATTGTCGCGAGGCTAAGGTTTATTATCGGACATTAAAAGAAAAGCATTCTGTTAGTAAAATCTTAAATGAATCAAAAGCAGAATCCTTATTGCTAAGCTATCAACTTTTGAAATCGAATGCATTGAAGATTGAAAACTCTGACCGAATGAAAGAAGCACTACTAATCAGGTTTTTAAGTTTTATTTATCAGTTTTATAGCAAATATCCTGCACTTGTTAGAGAAGCCCGCAAAGAAATTATAGACTTGGGGTTTAGTAAACTTCCCATATACGGAGGAAGGTATTTTAAACTAATAGCTTCTTTAATTGGGTTTGAGAACACATTGAAAATGAGAAGCTATTTGTTAAAATATTAAAAATACTGACGGCTTAATAAATTTAAAATACGAGAAATGTCCTTACAAAACCTACTTGGAAAACTTAAAAACCGGGTTAAATACGGTTCAGATTCCAAAAACCTGATCTTAAAAAACATAAAGAAAAATGATGTTGTCGCCGAAATTGGTGTTTGGAAGGGAGAATTTTCAAATCGGATCCTGGAGAATACCGAATGTGGTAAGCTATATTTAATTGATCCGTATTTACATGTAGATGAATTTGAGAATTCAAGATACGGAGGTGAAAATTCCAGTCAACAAAAGATGGATAAAATCCATTCCGAAGTATGCGATCGATTCAGTGAATCAATAAAGTTGGGAAAAGTGGAGGTTATTAGAAAGGAATCATCAAAAGCTTTAGTGGGGTTTGAAGATGATTTTTTTGATTTGATTTACATTGACGGTGACCATAGATATGATGCAGTTATGAATGATCTTAAATTGTCACTTCAAAAGGTCAAGCCAGGAGGATTTATCGGAGGAGACGATTATGGAATAAAAGGCTGGTGGAATAATGGTGTTCAGGATGCCGTTGACGAATTTCGTAAAAGAAATAAGGATATCATAAGATGGGTCGAAATCTTTGATTTTCAGTTTTTGATGAAGAAAAATTAATAATCAAAATATCCGTGTTCAATGAAATCAGATAATTCACATTTTCTTTTTAATGTGATAGATCAACTTATTGGCTTTCAGAATTTCCTGGAGGCTTCTTGGGCCAACACTTTTCAACAACTCAATATTGGACGAATAATGTTTTGTGTTTTTCAGAAGTTAAGTTAAAAAATTGTTGTCTTGAATTCATTTGTTGTAGCCTCTCTTCCGAAAACAGGGTTGGCAAATAAACTTACAGTTTGGGCTTTAGCACAGGCTTTTGCTATTGAGAATGACCTGCCAGTCATGACAATTGGTTGGTTTGACTTGAAGGTTGGGCCGTGGCTAAGAAATGAAAAATCAAAGCGTTTTTATTGTGGATATTTTAAAAATGATTTCAATTTATCCTTATATATGAAGTATATATGGGCTAGAATTCTGGGACAAATTGTAATTGATCCTGAAAAAATATCTCATTCAAGGAGTGTTTTTGTATTCCAGACAATAAAGTATCCAAAATTTGCATTTAGTAAAATTAACCCTTATCGTGAATCACTATCCAAAAAATTAGAGACAAACCTGAGCACAAAAATTAGAAAAAAATTAAATGCTCTGGTACCAGCTCAGGTAGGTGTGCATATCAGGATGGGTGATTTTAAAACTTTATCTGAAGACAAAGAATTTAAGTCAATCGGAAGGACAAGAACCCCATTTAATTTTTTTAAAGACGCAATAGAGAAGTTATCCAAAAAACTTGGGGAAAAGACAACTTTCTTAATATTCAGTGATGGTAAGCCTTCTGAACTGGAGGAGATCTTAAAATTAAATAATGTGAAATTGGAAGATAATAACCCTGATGTTGTTGACTTATTCCTTTTAAGCAAATGTAAAATCATTGTGACATCAGCAGGTAGTTCATTTAGTTATTGGGCTGCCTTTTTATCGAAAGCAGATATAATTTATCATCCCAATTTCAAGAAGTCCTTTTTTAATAGTAGGAGTACATTTGAAGGAACGGTAGATGAATATGTTGCAAGAATATCCTAAATATGATTAATCAAATAAGAAAATCGTTAAGAAGGAATCATAAGCTAAGGACACTATTTGGTCATTACATTGCTTCTTCTGGCCTCATTGATTTTTATTTTAAGAATTATAAAGTGAGCCCAAAATGGCAAAAACGTATTCAGGATGTAATCAGATGTCAGGATAATTCTAAAATTGATAGGGTTGAGAGAGCAGGAGCTATTACAAAAGGCTCCCAGATCATGCACAATGGAATAAAGATTAACTTAGGTAGCTACTATGGGCCTGAAGTAGCTCGTCTGTTAATTGAGAATCGTGGTGTACATGAACCACAGGAGGAATATGTTTTTCAGGAAGTATTAAAATTATTATCGCCCAATGCTCTGATGATTGAGCTGGGATCCTTCTGGGCATTTTATTCCATTTGGTTCGCAAAAAGAATCCCACAAGCGTTGAATTTTATGATTGAACCGGATGATTTTAACATAATTAGTGGAAGAAGAAATTTTAGGCTAAACGGTTTGTCGGGTGATTTTACCCAGGCATTTGTTAGTTCAAAAAGCACTGCCAATGGAAAGGTCCCAACAATTAATATAGATGAATTTGTTTACAAAAGGAGAATTGAGGTCGTTGATATTTTACATAGTGATATACAGGGCTATGAATTGGAAATGCTAAAGGGATCTGTGAAATTATTAGAAAAGGGACTGATAAATTATTTTTTCATATCCACGCACAGCAATAAATTACATTACAATTGTATTCAATTCTTGGAAAATATGAATTACAAGATAGTGATTGAGGCCGATTTGGATAACACATTCTCAGAGGATGGCCTAATAGTGGCGAAGAAAAGTGATCTTAAAGGATTAGATAATATCAGGATCGATAAAAAGAAGGAAATTGATATTTAGCTTAAACCCTTTTTATTAACGGGCCATTTTTTAATATACCGACAATCAACACCAAATCACATTTAGGATTAAGATAGCATTTGAAGAAAATCTTATACTTCATATCTCACCCCATTCAGTATCAAACCCCACTATTTCAGTTGATTGCCAAAGAAAAAGATTTTGATTTTACGGTTTGCTATCTGACAAGTCATACGATTGGAGGAGTTGACAGTCAATTTGGCCAGAAAATAGAATGGAACATTCCATTATTGGAAGGCTATAAGTATGTGTTTTTGAAAAATTATGCTTTCAAACCCGGTGTTTCAGGTAGTTTTTGGGGATTGATCAATTGGGGGGTGATTCGACATTTGGTTAAAGAAAAACCGGATTACATCATTGTCCATGGATGGGCTTATTTTACGAATTACTTAGTTCTTCTTTGGGCGAAAGTATTAGGTATTCCGACCATCATACGCGGAGAGAGCCCCTTAAAACAGGAAAGTTACAATAAGCTGAAAAAGACCCTGTTAAATCATTTCATCCATAAAGCGCTTTACATTGGAAAGCAAAATAAGGAGTTTTACAAATACTACGGGCTAAAAGAGCCCCAACTGTTTTACGGTCCTTATTGTGTAGATAATTCCAGGTTTAGTTCGGACTATGAAAAGTTGAAACCTGCCAGGGAAGAGGTGAGGAGATCATTGGGGATTTTGGAATCTGACATAGTCATACTTTTCCTGGGTAAATACATTGCAAAAAAAAGGCCTGTAGATCTGGTCAGGGCATTCAAAAGTTTGAAAGAACCGAATATCCGCCTGATTATGGTAGGAGAAGGAGAGATGAGAAAGGAATTGGAAGAATATATTGCGAAACATAACCTTAATACCCGTGTTAAGCTCACGGGGTTTGTTAACCAGGCTGAGATCTCTCGTTATTATGTTGCATCAGATATATTTGTCTTACCTTCAGGCGTAGGAGAGACATGGGGATTGGTGTTGAATGAAGCAATGAATTTCAATTTGCCGATCATTGTATCTGATATGGTAGGATCTTCAGATGATCTGGTGCATGATGGTGTGAATGGATTTACCTATCCATGTGGTGATCAAAATTCGCTACGCGATAAAATTGAAATCCTGATCAATGATAATAACTTACGTTCAAAGATGGGAGTGCAATCTGGCAGGATTATTAAGGACTACAATTACTCGAAAATAATTGATGGTTTAAAAAAGGCAATTAATTGAAAATTCTTATTGTTGGTTCTCAGAAAAAATGGGCCATCGAAAACTATTATCACAAGTACCTGAATCAATTAGGACATCCAACAGATCTTTATCCGATTCATGATTTTTTTTATGATTTCTATTACAAAAACCTGGTCAACAGAATTTGGTTTAAAATCAGCCCTCTGTCAGTATATAAAAAATTAAATGAAGATTTTTTAAAATTCATTGCGACAACAGAATACCATTTGATTTGGATTTTCAAGGGAATGGAGATCTTTCCGGAAACCTTGAAAATGATTAAAGAAACAAAAGTCAATCTGGTCAATTTTAATCCTGATCATCCTTTTTACTTTTCCGGAAGAGGAAGTGGGAATGACAACGTTTATCAGTCTATCAGAAATTATGACTTGCATCTTTGCTATCATCCCGGGGTTTTGGATAAAATAGTTAACGAATATCAGATTCCAGGTTTCCAGCTTCCTTTTGGATATGAGCCACAGACAATTCGTATGCCAGATGAAAACAGCGAAATCAGGAAGGCCTGTTTCATTGGTAATCCGGATCCGATAAGGATAAAACTGTTACAACAATTGATTAATTGGAAGGTTCCTTTAGACCTTTTCGGAAATCAATGGCAGAAATATATCAAACCGGATAGTCAAACGGGTATTTATCCGGCAGTATATCAGGAAGAATTTATGGAGGTAGCGCCAAAATACAAGGTACAGATCAATATTTTCAGGCCTCATAATAGGGGATCGCATAATATGCGGACGTTTGAAATGCCGGGCGCTGGTTGCATAATGGTCGCTCCTGAAAGTAAGGATCATTGTCGGTTTTTCGATAAAGATGAAATAGGCATTTATAATGATCCGAAGGAATTGAAGATTCTGATTGATAATTTCATATCTATGTCATATGACGATGCAATTGAAATGAGAAAAAGGGCATTGAAAAGATCTATTGCATCAGGATACGATTATCTACACAGAACCAAATCGGTTATTGAGATTTTCAAGGATTCTTTTGGATTGATATGATGAAGCACTGATGATCAGGATAGGTTCACTTTGATCTGATTTATGTAAGAAAAATTGACGGTTATCATTGCATTATACCACGATCCGGAAATGTATCCTCCTACTGTTAATGTGGCAAATTTATTGTCAAAGCGAGTAAATGAGGTAGTTCTCATTGGCCGGCATTTGAGAAAACCCAGTTTCTCTTATTCTCCGAACATTCAAATAATTAAGATACACCCCAACATAACGGATACTGACCTTGTGAACATATCAAGGTGGAAAAAAATACTTTATTTTAAGGAATATATTCAGCTATTGAAAAGTGAAATCAAAAAGCGAAAACCCTCAATCGTTATATGTCACGATATGCTGGCGGCATTTGCCTATTGGATTGGAGAAAAGTCATTAAAACAAAAAGAAAAGCCACTTTTTTGGTATCACAATCATGATGTAATACACGATAATACAATGCCTGCATTCTCTGTGTTGTGGTTTGGTAAAAAGTTTGAAAAGTTTTTTTTCAACATTGCGGATATTTTTTCGCTTCCAGTAGAAGAGAGGAAGCAGTATTTTCCACTAAAGACTTTTAAAGGAAGGGTATTTATCATTCCCAATTATCCTACGATGCAAAGCTTCGATCAAATAGAGAAAAAATCAGGATCTCCGGCACGGCACAAAATAATCCGGCTGATCTACCAGGGATCTCTGGGTAGGAATCACGGCTTTTCAGAGCTAATTCGCGTGTTGAAGAAAAAAATAAATGGTTATCCGATTGAACTCACCCTTATTGGCCAGATCAATTCGGGATATAAAGAACAATTGATTTCAGAAGCAAGGCAACATGGGGTATCCGGTCAACTTCATATCCTGGATCCGGTTTCGTATCGGGACCTCACTGAAATCACAAGATCGAATCATATTGGTCTGGCCATACATGTGCCAAATAACAGGGCAATCCATATTTATGGCGCTACTTCTTCTAATAAAATATATGAATACATGGCACAGGGTTTACCTGTTATTTTATACGATACACCGCATTACAGGAAATATCTCAATCAATTTTCATGGACAAAATTTGTTGACCTCTCTGAGGAATCACTTATTGAAGCGATTGAAGATTGTATAGTTGATTACGAAATAAAAAGTCAACAGGCAATGAAGGACTTTCAGGAGTCATTGAATTATGAAAAGGTATTTTTTGATGTGTGGGATGAAGTAAGTGAGGGAATTAAATAGATGGGATTAAGGGAGCAAATAAGGTTACGTCTCATCAATAATTTGGATGAGTCAACTTATATATCCATTGCCAAAAAGTACAATGATCTTTTGGCAATTTTTAAAGAGCGAAATATGAGGAGATCGTCGACATGGAAGGTGATCGATTGTGATCTTCCCTTAATTTATATTTCTCAACCACCCCGGTGTGGAGGAACGATTACACGTAACCTTCTCGATGGGCATCCGATGTTTCATGTTTATCCTTATGAGTTAAGCTGGGAAAAAAATGGATACCACTGGGAGGATAACCTCAGGGTAACAGATAGAACATTCCATCTATTGAAAGACAAATGGATATCACATGCAATAAATCATGGTTTTGATAAGCAGATCCCGTTTGAATTTAACCGGCAGGATCAAAGAAAGATATTTTTATCTTCAACCGCAGAAAGTTCAAGAGAAGTCCTTGGAGCATATCTGACAAGTTTTTTCAATGCCTGGAAAAATTATCAATATTTTGATAAGGACAAGAAATATTGTGTGGCATTTTGTCCCTGGACAAAGATTGATCGGAGTTCAGTTGAGGGATTTTTTAATATTTACCCGGATGGAGTTCGCTTACATATTATTAGAAATCCATTTGCCTGGTGGGCTTCAGAGAAGTCCTATGACAAAAGAGTACAAAAAAATGTAGATGATTATTTGCAGTCACATTGGATTCATTCAACAAAAGAGGGGATTCACCTGAGCCAAAAGTTGAAAGGGAAATATTACCTTTTAAATTACGATCAGCTTGTAGTGGATCCACAGGGAAGCATGAAATCGCTGTGTGAGGCTTTCAAGATACCTTTCTCCGAAGAACTTGTTACACCATCCCTGAATAGTTGGAAGAGATCTTCTAACTCGAGTCATGACAGGGAAATATCATTGGTTAATACCTCCTCCTTGGATAAATGGCGTGAGATACTTGACGATAGTGAAAAAAGTTTAATCGAAACAAAGGCGGAAGGACTTTATCGGGAAGCCCTGACTTTTTGCCTTAACTGACTTTATAATAATTGTAGCAAATCAATGCCTTTAATTTCGGTTGTCCTACCGGTCTATAACGGAGAACGATATCTTCGTCAATCCATTAGCTCAGTCCTCAATCAAAACTTAAAGGACTTTGAACTATTGATTCATGATGATGCATCTACAGACAATACAGTTGAAATTGTGGAATCGTTTCAGGATACCAGGATAAAATTTTATAAAGGGACTAAAAATAAAGGCATTTTTGCAGGCATCAATAAACTAATATTGGAAACCCAATCTCCTTATGTTCATTTGTGGTCACAGGATGATATCATGTGTCCGGATTGCCTGGAAGAATTTTATGAGTTTCACTCATTAAACAGGGAGGTAGCTTTTAGCTTTTCCAGTAGCTATTCCATTGACGAAAAGGATAGGGTATTGAAAAGTGGGCCTGATGACGGGATAAATTTTACCATTGAACCAAAAGATGCCATTCCTCTTTTTTTGGTTTATGGATGCATGCCCGGGAATATTTCCAGGGTAGTGGTCAATAAAGAATTGGTTTTGAAAGAGGGTTTGTTCAGGGAAGATTTGGCATTTATCGGAGATTTCGACATGTGGGTGCGATTAAGCAGTAAATATCCCATGGGTAGGATTAGAAAAAGATTACAAAAGATCAGAAATCATAGCCAGCAAGCTAGTAAAAGGGATGATATGTATCTGAAAAAATTAGAAGAAACAATCTATTTGTTTGATAAACAAGTAAAATTATTAAGAGATGATCAAAAGGAGGATGGCTTACGACTAATAAAATGGATACATCATCCTCATTTTACCTTGATTTCACTGAATTTTATCAAGTCTTTAAAATTCAGGCAGTTTTTAAATTACAATAGATCATTAGGTCTGTTAGGTAATATTTTTACTATATACTGCAGGACATTCGTTTATCTGTTTATAAAGCAAATTGGCTTTCATTCCAATTATAAAAACTATTTAAACAAACCATTTTTTTCTTCTGTAGAAAGATTACAAAAGCCTTATAATAACCTTATGGACTATAACTAGGTATTCAAATTAGAAATATTAGATTAACCCAGATTGCAACAGCAAAATAAAATATTACTCATAACATGCATAATAGTATACCTTCTTTATGTTATTGGGTATCAAAATTATTGGTATTTAAGTATTGCTATTTGGTCGGTAAGCTTTGTTAATCTCATAAAAGGATATAGCAATCGCATTGTCTTTAAAGATTTACTCATACTACTTGTCATATCAAAAATGCTTTTTGCCCCTGCATACTTTTCCACTTTGTCGAATGAAGAGATTTTTCGTGTAATAACCGTTGCGCATTTACCAAATGAGGAATATTTTCAATTTGCTCTACCCGCCACTTTGTTTTTTGTCTTTGGATTGATAGTACCATTAAAAAGAAATGACAATCATAAGGAGGAGATTAATTGGTCCGGTATTTTAAAAAATGATGAAAGAACAAAAAAACAGGGTGTTTTTTTGTTTATTACGGGGATATTATTTTCTGCGATTACAGCATTCTTTCGTATTCCTGGTGAATTTGGTTTTGTTTTCCATGTATTATCTAATTTATTATTTGTAGGAGCATTGTATTTAATGGCCTATGGATATAAAAATATTTCGTCAATATATATTGGTATAATCGTTTTCTTTGGATTTATAAGCGGAATGGCTGGAAAATTTATATGGCCACTTTTTATTTTTGGAATGTATTTTTTACCAACCCTCAAAATCAGATTTTCGTTCGCCAAAAAATTGGCTTTGATAATACCGTTTGTCTTTTTTATGATGATACTTCAATCAGTCAAGATGCAATATCGAAACATGGTTTGGGGTGAAAATTACTCTTCATTTGAGAAATTTAATATTTATGCGGATTTGATAAGTAGTCAGTTGACTTTCTCAGGCGCTGAGTTGAAGGAACCCATTAATATGTTGTTTGAAAGGTTGGATCAGGGGTTCTTAACCTATATGGCTATGGAATACGTACCTAGTCAGGAGCCATTCGCGAACGGAGAGACAATTATAGAAAGCTTTTTTGCATCATTTGTTCCTCGGTTTATTTGGAAAGACAAACCAAAAGCTGGTGGACGGGAAATGATGGAGAAATATGCAGGTAAAAAATTGTTAGGATCAACCAGTATGAATATTGGTCAATTTGGTGAAGCATATGTTAATTTTGGCAAAATTGGAGGAGTCTTTTTCCTGTTTGTTTGGGCGCTAATATTAAACTATTTTTTTTACTGGTTTGATAAAAGGAGCGTTATGTATCCGGCAATTTTATTCTGGTTGCCATTATTTTGGACAAGGGGTATAAATGCAGTAGGTACTGATTTTGCAACATCATTTAACACAATAGTTAAAACTGGCATAATTGTATATTTTATCCATTTATATTTAAAAAGAATGAAATAGAATGAGAAATGTTAGGTGAAACGCCAACCTATCTGATATTGGGGATGCATCGCTCCGGAACGTCATTATTGGCTAATTGGCTAGTGCAGTGTGGATTTGATTTAAATTCAAGTAAAACTTTCCAGAAGTATAACATAAAAGGAAATTACGAAGATTGGAGTATAATGAAATTTCACAATGAAATATTAGCCAGAAACAAAATGAATTGGATGAATTTCAATCAGAAGAAAATGGAAATCACCAATTCGGATATTGATTTAGCTTTCAAAATGGTGCAAAATAAACAAAAATCACTTTCTGATCCCTGGGGGTGGAAAGAACCAAGAACGTGCTTGTTCGTCAATAAGATTTGGCACAAAATTTTACCAAACATTAAAGGCATAATTATCTTCAGACACTTTGATCAGGTTGTTGATAGCTTAATGAGAAGGGAATATAAGCAAAGGACAACTTTAGACAGAAGTAATTTTATAGACAAGATTTATTTTAAGTCATTTTTGTTTCCATATTGTAAAGATTTATTGGGTAATAAATGGTTAAATGTCTGGATAAAGTATAATGAAGAAATTTTTCAATTTTGTAGAAGAAATAAAGGAAACTATGTGATTTGTTCGTTAGATAATTTATTGAAAAATGACCGCTTCTTTTTTGATCTTATTTTGGATCGCTTCAATTGCAAAGGACTAAAATATATTCAATTATCTGAAATCTTCGATAAAAATCTGATAAATATATGCGGGGCGAATATTTCCTACCGGGAAAAATTGGAGGACCGTGCGAATAGGTTAATGAGTAATTTAATGAAACTAGAAGAAGAAAGTTTTAACAATTATTACTAGTAAAAGTTTATGATCTTTTATGACTTTGTACATTTTTCTAATAGTGTGGTCAACATTTTAATGAATATCAAATTAATCTTCGAAGTTTGATCTTATTTTTTACCCATATCCCAAAAACAGCTGGAAGCTCTTTTGCTAAGGTCTATCTCCAACCAAATTTTCAGAGCGGTTACAAAAGACCAGAGGGACTTAGTGATTTTTTTTATTCTCGTTTACCTAAATATACTTGTGTCCATGGACATTTTCCATATGGAATGCATCATTTAAAACCATGGAGAAGGATTAATTATATAACCTTTCTTCGAGAACCTGTAAATAGAATAATAAGCCATTATTTTTTTGTTTTACAAATGAAGACACACCCCGAATTTCTAAGGCATAAAACTGTGGGAATTAAAGAAATAACTTCTGTAAACTATAGTTTAAAATACAGTGCATTACAGTCAAATCAACAAACCAGGTTTATTGCAGGTTTTTATCATGGGTTTTGGAATCCTCCTTCTGATGCTAAATTGTTGAAGATTGCCAAACAAAATTTAATTGATAAATACTCCTTCATCGGTATTTTGGAAAGATATCAGGAATCATGTGAAAGATTTGAGAAAATTTATAATCTTAATAGTTACAAGGACGAAAAGAAATATCAAAAAACAATTATAAAGAAAGATATTTCACAAAAAGATAAAATAGATATTGAAAATAATAATCAACTTGATTTGGAACTTTATTCATACTTTATAAAAAAAAAATTTTCCTGAATGTCTTAATACGATAAGGTATTCTGGTATGATGAATTACCAATCAAACCTCATTCCGATTAATTGGAATAATGATTCATTATATTCCTTGTAGTGTGCCTTTAAATTTTCATAAGTATCCTTTTTAATTGGTATTGAATATCTTGTCTTGTTCTTTACTTTTGTCCCCTTTATAGGTCTAAACGGAATTTCCACAAAATCACAAATTTTTTTTATACATAGATTTGGGTCATTGATAAAGTCTTGGAATTCTAGAAAGCAAAATTGATGGATTTTATAATATTTTAACCAATTCTTAATATGGATTGCATAATATCCCTTTCTTCTATATCCATATAGTGAAAATAGTTGTGCTGAATCATAAAAATCATATTCTAACTTCTCAAATGCATGTTTTATTCGTTTTTCTTCCAGATTGAGTCCTTCTTTAAAGGATATTTTTTTTTCGTTTTTAATGTATCCTTGATTAAAACTAAAGTGAGAATAGGCTCTGGATACCGGTTCCCGAAGTAGAACAATAAGTTTTACATTAGGTAAAAATTGATGACACAATTTAGGTGCTATTGGATGATCTAAATAGGACGGGGTCGATTCATAAGATATTTTATGATTGAAGGTAATTGGAAATAATGATTTATAATATTGTAACCCCCTTTCATAATGCATATTAAAAAAGTTTGTTTCTTTTACGATCGAAGGAGCTAAATAAGGGTTTTGGGATAAATAAGAATGTAAGCTTGTGGTTCCGGCTTTCTGTGCACCAATAACGATGAACGAGGGTTTTTTTCTAAATATATTAAGTGCATACCTATGATATGCGATCATTTGTCGATTCTTTATGCCAAGTATTTTCCTTACTTGCCTATTTATTCTTGGCCTTATAGAAATTTTAAACAAAATATTTTAAAAGCTTATTTGAAATCATGCTGAAGAACAATTTTAATATTTAATAATTAAGGTACAAGTGGTCAAAGAGATTAAAAATTATTTAACCCAATCCACCCCGGGTATTTTCCTTTTTTTTGTCATAAAGGTGATTGTCTTTTTCTTTCTGTTCGATTATTTTTTTGAATTTTTGATAGGGGCATCCATTGAAGGAGGTATTTATTGGCCGGTGTTGGCTAAATTTAATCTGGCAGAAGGATATCGTGATTTTTTGTTAAACGCAAGTAGCGCAATCATCCGGTTGCTCGGGTATGATACGCATATCGATGGGAAACATTTATTTATTCTTTATGGAGGTGGAATAAACCTGGGGTATTCCTGCTATGGCTTTGGAGTAATAAGTGCATTAATGGCATTAATACTTGCCTATCCAAAAGAGATCAGGCAAAAGATACGTTTCGTTGTAATTGGTTTACTGGGAATTATAGTTTTAAATATCATTCGTATCATATCTTTAACGATTGTTTATACTGAAATTCCCAGGGATAACCTAAAAAATGTTGATCATCACCTGATATTTAATATCGTTGTTTACATTCTTGTGTTTGGGATTTTTTTCTGGTATGTTGAAAAGGGGAAACAGCCGATTGTTGTGAATAAGGACTAACATGATTTATACATTTTAATTAGCCATTAACAGTAAGATAATTGAAAATCACCTACTTCTTCAGAAAACAACGTCCGGAATATAATAGCATTGAAGAGCTGTTCGGAGGGATTATCAAAAGGATGGAGGAGAAGGAAGAGGTAGATCAGGTTCATGTTCCATTATCCGGCGCCAAGCCATGGGTGCTTTTTAAAAATGTCAAATTTGCCAAAAAGCATCATGGAGAGATCAATCATATCACCGGGGATATCCAATACATCGGCATTGTGCTCAATGACAGGACTGTATTAACCATCCATGATGTGTATTCCGTCATTACGGGTAATTGGTTTAAACGATGGTATTTACGGTATTTCTGGTTTTACTTGCCGGCAAAAAGGGTAAAATTGATCACCACCATATCGGAATATTCTAAAAATGAGCTGGTAAAAGTGATTCCATTTGCAAGCCATAAAATCAAAGTCGTACACAATCCCTATCGGTTAGAGCTTCTGGAAAAAAAACGGCAATGGAAAGGCCTGAAGTTTGAATTACCGGCGACTGTTCTGATTGTCGGAACGAAAAAAAACAAGAATTTACAAAGAATTATTCCGGCGCTAAAAGACCTGAATGTCAAAGTGAGAATACTGGGAAGGCTGAATGCAGTCATTGAAGATCTATTGAATGAAAACGAGATTGACTACACCAATTATTTTAACCTTAGCTATGATGAGGTCATTGACTTGTATTTGAACTCTCACATACTGTGTTTCCCCTCATTGTATGAGGGTTTTGGCATGCCGATCATCGAAGCCCAGGCTTTGGGAATACCGGTTATAACTTCTAACCTGGGTGCCATGAAGGAGGTGGCAGATGGAAGCGCTTGCCTGGTGAACCCACATGATGTGAATGACATCCGGGATGCCGTGATCCGCGTCATGAACAATGGTAATTACCGGGACTTTCTGATAGAGCAAGGCTATGAAAACATCAAGCGTTTTGATCCCGAAGAAATCGCCAATCAATACCTCGAATTGTACAGGGAGATAGTTTGAGTTACTTTGTCCTCTGAAGCATTAGCGTAAGAGGATATAGTTTTTGGTTTATTTAGTTGATTAAGTTATTCCACCTCTATCAGTCATCTCTGCCTCAATCCGTCATCCCTGCCTGCCGCAGGCAGGCTGAATTTAGTTCAGGATCGTTTTCTACAAGAACCTGAAGGTTAACAATCCCTTAAGTTTCTCGCAGAAATATTTGAGTATACCTGTCTCCATCAATCATCAGAGTTCCTTGAAGGTGACTATGATGGAGATAAGTCTGAGTGAATGAGTTATTGAGTTGATTAAGTTACTCTCCTTCTCTCTATTAGTCATCCTGAATTTAGTTCAGGATCGTTTTCTACAAGAACCTGAAGGTTAACAATCCCTTAAGTTTCTCGCAGAAATATTTGAGTATACCTGTCTCCATCAATCATCAGAGTCCCTTACAGGTGACTCTGATGGGGATAAGTTGCTAAGACAAAGTTAATTTACATAATTTTACGGTTTACCGATCACTGTTCACCGTTCACTATTTACCAATTACCCTTTTATCCTCTAATTAAACAAATCACAAAAACGAGCACCTCTTGGCTCCCTGCATCTTCATTTTCTACGATTATTTTCCCCCTGCTTACAAAGCTGGTGGCCCCATTCGGTCCATTGATAACCTGGTGAAACTATTGGGAGATGAGATTCGGTTTTACATTTATACCACCTGCAAAGACCTCGATGGAACCAAATTAGATGTCAAGACGGATCAGTGGGTTAACTATAATAATTTGGCTAAAGTGTTTTATGCTTCAAGTGTAAAACAAAATTTAAATTCGGTAAGGCAATTAATAAAGGAAATAGAGCCAACAAAGCTATACATCAACGGGATGTTTTCATTGTTGTCAGCGGTTTACCCTCTTATAGCAGCCAGAAGACTAAACATTCCAGTTGTATTTGCCCCTCGGGGAATGTTGCAGGCAGGGGCGTTGAAGTTAAAATCCACAAAAAAGAAGGTCTATCTCGTTGCATTAAGATTCATGGTAAAGGGATTGAATATAACCTGGCATGCAACAGATTCTGTAGAAGCTGAGGATATTAAAAGAAATGTAGGGAAGAATATCAATGTTTTTGAAGTCGGAAATGTTCCACAATTGACTAATCATGCGGGTGTTGGAAAGAAGAATGATTGTGTAAAATTTGTGACACTTTCCCTCATTGCAAGGAAAAAGAACATAGGTCAGTTCCTATCAACACTTAGCGACCTGAAGGAGCTAAATGGAAAATACGAGTATCACATATTTGGTCCGGTAAAAGATGAGGAATACATGAATGAGCTGAAACAGATTATTGATGCTTTAAAAATGAAAAATATTTATTTCCACGGACCCCTTTCACCCGAAATGGTGAATGATAAATTGACGGAATTTGATTTCTTTGTTTTGCCCACATTGGGAGAAAACTTCGGCCACGCCATCTTTGAAGCATTGAGTGCCGGTCTGCCGGTAATCATCAGCGATCAGACTCCCTGGAGGAACCTCGAATCAAAAAAAGCAGGTTGGGATGTGTCTTTGAAAAATGGAAGCGAATTGAGGACAGCAATCAAAAAGGCGATTGACATGACTCCCCAGGATTATTTACAGTGGAGTCAGTCAGCAAGGGAATTAGCAGAATCATATGTGAAACAGGCAAAATTGAAGGAGAAGTATTTGGAGTTGTTTGGTTAGTAATAACCTCATCTAAATATCTAGAAAAGTGGATACTCTTCAGGGCAAATGCATTTACAACCAAATAGTGTAAACTGTCAATTTTATTCTTTTAAAAACACCAATATTCCCTCCCGATAGCTATCGGGAAAAGGGCTGTAATGCTATTAGGTTAAGACAATATTGTGTCCCTCTCTCGGAGAGGGTTAGGGATAGGTCGTAAAATAATCCCTTAACTTAATAGCATTGGAAAGGTGTGGAGGGATATGTTGTTCAAAAAACCTGTTTTTAAAGGATAAAAATTTTTAAATGCGTTTACATAGAATACGCATTAATTAATTGCTTGATGATAAGAATGTTATGGCGTATATTATTTTAGAAAAAATATAATTTCAGATCATGTGTTACGACGCCTATAGCCAAACGTTAAGCAAGAACAAATATGCCAAAAGATATGGCGCATCAGAGGATGATGTCGATGAATTGGAACGTCAATTACAGGTTTTTGAAGAAAAGCACTTGTTCAAGCCTAATTTTCATACGAATGGATTTCAACATCTGGACCTCCTGGTAATTGCAAACGACGATCCGAAAAAATTTCAATATCAGCAATGGGGGTTGATCCCATTTTGGGTGAAGGATGAAGATTCGGCGGGAAAAATTCAAAATCAAACCATCAATGCCCGGGGAGAGACAATATTCGAAAAACCATCTTTTCGCGAGCCGGCGAAGAAGCGCCGTTGTATTATTTTTCTGGATGGATTTTTTGAACATCATCATTACAAAGGCAAAACGTATCCCTATCTGATAAAATTTAAAAATAATGATCCTATGTTGATGGGCGGCATATGGGATGCCTGGATAAATAAAGAAACGGGTGAAGAGGTCAAAACAGTCAGCATCGTAACGACCAGTGCAAATCCAATCATGGCCAGAATCCATAATAATCCAAAGTTAAAAGAGCCCCGTATGCCATTAATCTTGAGTGACGAATCTAAAGACACCTGGCTTTTTGGGGAGAAAGAAGACGTTCAATCCATTGTAAAGCCTTATCCTGAAGATGAACTGGAATACTTTACTGTTAGGAGACTAAGAGGAAAGGAAGCTATTGGCAATGTCCCGGAAGCACTGGAAGAATTCAAATATCCGGAATTGGATGTTACTGGTGGGCAAACTTCTTTATTCTGATAATATTTATTTGAGTAATTTGAATTTAATTCATTTTTTATTTCTTGAAAACAGACCTTTCCAAATACAACAACTCCTGGTATAACCCCGGAGCGGGAGCCATAAAGAGAACGCTGTGGTATTTTGTCCATGCCATTTTCATTCAGTCCTCACTTTTCCCTATTAGCTCTTTGAAAGTTTTTCTTTTGCGAATGTTCGGGGCAAAGATTGGAAGGGGAGTGAATATTAAACCATCGGTTACAATTAAGTACCCCTGGTTGTTAGAAGTTGGCAATCATTGCTGGATCGGGGAAAATGTCTGGATCGATAACCTGGCAAAAGTGATATTGGGAGATAATGTCTGCCTTTCCCAGGGATGCATGCTGCTAACCGGCAATCACAATTACAAAAGCCCGACATTTGACCTGATGGTAAAACCCATTACACTGGAAGATGGGGTTTGGATTGGAGCTCAAGCAGTGATTTGCCCAGGGGTTGTTTGCCATTCCCACAGCATCTTATCCGTTGGATCCGTAGCGACAAGCAATCTGGAAGCTTACAAAATTTACCAGGGAAATCCGGCAGTAATGGTAAGAGAAAGATCATTTATAGCAGAGGGCAGAGGAACCCTGAGATCTGAACAAGAGAAAACCAGAAAACCCGCAACTGGTAACTCGCAACCGGAATCATGAAACTCTCCATCATCACCGTTTGCTACAATGCCGCATCAACCATCGAAGATGCCATCAAGTCCGTACTATCCCAGGATTACCCGGATATCGAATACATTGTGATTGACGGCAACTCCACCGATGGCACCCAAAAGATAATAGAAAAGTATACCCAATCAACCAATTGCAAAATCACAAAATCACCAGATCACCCAAACACCAGATCACCCAATCACCCAATCACCCAATCGCCAAATAACCAAATATCAAAATGTCTCTCCGAACCCGACGAAGGCATTTATGATGCCATGAACAAGGGAATATCCATGGCGACCGGCGAGGTGGTGGGAATATTGAATGCCGACGATTTTTATGCCGACGATTCCATTCTCTCCCAGGTAATGGAATTATTTCAAAAACCAGCGATAGATGCCGTATTCGGGGATTTAATATTCGTCGATCCGAATGACCTGGATAAGACAGTAAGGTCCTATCGATCGCACAACTGGCACCCTGACAAATTCAGCAAGGGTTACATGCCGGCCCATCCGACATTTTTCGTAAGAAGAAGGTACTACGAGAAATTTGGTTTGTTTGAAACGGACTATGAAATAGCAGCCGATTACGAAATGCTGATCCGTCTGCTCTATGTCCATAAACTAAATTACATGTATTTACCCCTGGTAATGGTGAAGATGCGAAAAGGTGGAGTGAGCAGCCGGGGAATAAAAAGCAACATCACACTGAATAACGAAATTATCAGGGCCTGCCGAAAGCATGGTATCAAAACCAGTGCTTTCAAGATCTACCCCAAGTATTTCAGAAAAATCTTTGAGCTGATCAATTTTTAAATACCCAAATGAAAGTCATCCTGTCCGCTAGCCGGCGGATCAGGATCGTTTCCCGGAATTACAATAAGGTTAAACCATAAAATTTCACTTGGTCGAAGCTTCAACGAAACTATTAAAAGGTCAAATTCAGAGAACTTTTGAAACGATCCTGAATCAAGTTCAGAATCACAAAAAAATAGTGTCATCCTGAATTCATTTCAGGATCGGTCACCTATAGGTCAAACAGCTTATCCATTTTCCCAATCTTAAATTGTAGGCATCTTGAAACAAGGCATTACATACATTCTAAGCAATAAAAACCGAACAGTTTTCTACATTGGAGTGACAGAGGATGTTGTTCAAAGGCTTTACGAACATCGATATGAAAATGGCAGCGAATTTACATCAAAATACAATTGTTTTGATTTGGTTTATTATGAAACCCATGATTCGATGAATGCCGCAATAGCAAGGGAAAAACAACTGAAAAATTGGCGTAGAGAATGGAAGATTAATTTAATAAACTCCATAAACCCGGAAATGGTGGATCTATCTGAAGAAGTTGACTCAGATCCTTATCCACACTAAACATTTGTTTTCCTTTGCTGAGCAGTCATCCTGATCCTCCTGGTAGTCATCCTGTCCGCCAGCCTTTAGATTTACAAAATAAGATGAAACCTTAAAAATTCATTTTCTCGAAGCTATTAGCGAAACGGTCAAGGATAAGTAACCATTCAACCGATGCTGAAACGAGTTCAGCATGACAAAAAACCATAGTCATCCTGTCTGCCAGCCGGCGGATCAGAATCGTTTCCTAAAGTGTCAGTAAGGCTAAACCTTAAATTTCACTTGATCGAAGCTATTAAAAGGCCGACTTCAGATAACTACTAAACCGATCCTGAATTACCGAAACGAGTTCATCACAGGCAAGCCTCGTCTGCCTGCAGGCCATAGCCGTCAGGTTAAACGCCATGAGCCATAAACGCTCTACTCCCCCTTGCGAGATGGGAAGTGCGCTGGAGAAGGGGGTTGGGGGGATGATTCTGAAAATTCTAAACAAAAGGAATTTTTTGACTATTATATGTCGATCATTTCACAAGTGTTGTATCTTAAGATGTCAATCGAAATTTTCATGTATTGAGTAATAACAATCATTATAATAAAATGCTCAAAGGTCTTGCCCGGGGACTAAGAAAGTGCTCGACAAAAGCTGAAATTATACTCTGGACGGACCTTCTCAGGGCAAAATCCATGCGCGGATATCCATTTTTGCGCCAAAGACCCATCGGTAAATATATTGTTGATTTTTTCTCAAAGGAACTAAAGCTTGTTATTGAGTTAGACGGGATAACCCATGAATATAAACAAAGAGAAGATAAGGAAAAGGATGTTTATCTCATGAAAATGGGGTATAAGGTTTTGAGATTTGAGGATGATGAAGTGCTTAATCACATGGACGTTGTGGCTATGCAGATAGAAGATTATATTGACCAATTTGAAGATGAATGATCATCCCCCTTACCCCCTTCGGCTAACACACATGGCTCCACACAAGGGGGATTAGACCTATAAACAGATAACCTATTATTTTGAATATCATCGTGATAACATCTTACCCTGACGGCTATGGCCTGCAGGCAGGGCTGACTAAGGGATACTCCGGGGATAAAGCGTATATAAAGCGTATCAAAAACCATTCACTTTCAAATAATACCAAATTTAATTAGCCAGGTTTTGATACCAAATTTTGATGTGTAAATGAACCTCCTGATCACCGGCATAACGGGCTTTATCGGCCAAAACCTCGTTGATTTCTTTTATTTGCAGAGCTATCAGATCTTTGGCACAAGTCGTGATCCGGAGTCTGCCGGGAAGCTGCTTTCACCAAGGAAAATCCAGGTTGTTAAGGATGTTGATCACAAGTATTTGGATGAAAATAAAATTGACATCATCATTCATCTTGCCGGATTGGCTCACGACATGAAAGGCAACCAGTATTCCGAGCAGGATTATTTTGAAGTGAATTATCAAAAAACAAAGGAGCTTTATGATGAGTTTTTGAAATCGGAAACAAAGACTTTTTTCTATTTCAGTTCCATCAAGGCAGCCGTCGATCATTTCAAAGTGGAAATTGATGAGACAGTCAATCCTTCACCTGTTACTCCCTATGGCCAATCAAAATTAAAGGCGGAGGAATACATCCTTTCACATCAATCAACCAATAAAAAAAATTATATTCTCAGGCCATGCATGGTCTATGGCCCAAATAACAAAGGCAATCTCAACACGCTATATCGCTTTGTAAAAAGGGGAATACCCTATCCCTTAGGTGCTTTTAATAATAAGCGCTCATTTCTCTATGTCAAAAACCTCGAATTTGTGATCCAGAGAATGCTGGATCATCATGTTGAAGCTGGCATTTATCATGTCGCAGATAGTGACTACCTTTCTACAAACGAATTGATAAAGATAATAGGGGCGAATTTAGATAAAGAGATCAGGATGTGGAATGTACCATCATCCATGATAAAATTAGCTGCAAAGTTAGGTGATTTACTTGGTATATTTTTTAATTCGCATACGTTGAACAAGCTAACGGAAAACATGCAGGTTTCCAATCGCAAACTATTGCAAGCAATTGGCGAGCCACTTCCTTATTCAACGGAAGACGGGTTAAGTGAAACCATTAAAACCTTCGAATGATCTGGATCAAAATTCTGGTTATTGCCGTTCTCAGTCTGATTGCTGAATATGTGTATTTTGTTATTGCAGAGAAATACGAGATTGTCGACAAACCCAATCATCGGACTTTGCATGTTGACCATACTATCAGAGGTGGAGGGATCATCTTTCCTCTGGGTGTTGTTTTTTATTTCTTGCTTTTCGGAGTATCCAATTGGCTATTTGCCACAGGTCTTTTGTTAATCTCACTTGTTAGCTTCATCGATGACCTCGGACATGTTAAGACGATCATACGGGTTTCCAGTCAACTTTTATCGATAGTCCTCATCTGTTGGCAAATTGGATTCCTCTCCTGGGATTGGTGGTGGTTCCCATTAATTGTCATTGTTTCGACCGGCATACTGAATGCTTATAACTTTATGGATGGCATTAACGGCATTACAGGTGGATATAGCCTTGTAGCTATCTCTACACTCATTTTCATCAATTACCAGGTCATTTCTTTTGAATCCTCCGAGCTACTTTGGGTCATCTTAATCGCCATCATGATCTTTAATTTCTTCAATTTTCGTCATAAGGCGAGGTGTTTTGCAGGTGATGTTGGTAGTATATCAATCTCATTTTTGATCGTATATTTTATTCTGAAATTGATTTTTCTAACTGGTAATTTCATTTATATACTTTTATTGGTGGTTTACGGAATTGATACCGTTTTGACCATTCTTCAAAGGCTGATCAATAAAGAAAATATCTTTGAGGCTCACAGGTCTCATCTTTTCCAGGTGATTGTTCATCAAAGTAAGATGCCTCATCTAAAAATGACGGTGATTTACATGGCCCTTCAACTACTCATCAATCTTGCAATTCTCCAAATCATTTCCTTTCCATTTTCCATTCAAATTTTCCTTTCTATTCTAATTCTCCTTATTTTGTCAATTGTTTATGTAATGGTTAAAATCAGATACCTTAAAATGACCTGATCTATGTGGTATTTATTTTTTAAGAGAGGCGTAGACCTGATCCTTTCACTGTTAATGGTCCTCGTATTTTTTCCTTTGATGATATTGATATCGATCATGATCGGATTAGAATCAGGTTTTGATAATGTGATTTTCTTACAAAAAAGACTGGGACAAAAGGGTAAGGTCTTCAGGATAATAAAGTTCAAAACGTTAAAAAGCTCTTTTTTAAAGAAAGACTATATTGGTCACAATAATTCCGAAGAAACCAGAATTGGAAGTTTTCTACGTAAGTATAGTCTCGATGAGATACCTCAGCTCTTTAATGTTCTGAGCGGTAACATGTCATGGGTAGGGCCTCGTCCTTTGCCGGTCGAATACGGAGATTACATTCTCTCCAATTACAGGCAAAGACTAAATGTGAAGCCAGGATTGGTTTGCCTGACGCATTTAAACGGTAGGAACCTTCTTAATTGGAAACAGAAGTTTCAGTTGGATTTAGAATACATTGAATCTGCAAATCTTAGGAAGGATTTTTTTATACTATCAAGAATACCAACCATTATTTCCAAGGGAGAAGGCAGTATCATTTCACCAAATCTTCTTAATCAACAATGATAATTTATGGGGCAGGAGATCACGGAAAGGTAATTTATTGGTGTTTGAAAGAGCAGGCTGTAAAGGTTGACAAGATATTTGATGATAAGGAATGCCCTGATATAGACGGATTAGCGATTGAAAAATACAGTTTTGCTAAAAACGGTGACGAAAAGTTGATAATTGCGATTGGTAATAACCACTCCAGAAAAGTAATTAGCGAAAAAGTTAATCACAATTTCGGAACTTTTATAAGCAATAAGTCACTTATCTCCAATCAATCAAGTGTGAGTATTGGCAGCATGGTTCTGCAAGGTGTGGTAATTCAATCCAATGTCAAAATCGGAAAACATTCCATTGTCAATACGGGCTCAGTTGTAGACCATGATTGTCAGATAGGTGATTTTGTTCATGTGGGACCGAACAGCACTTTGTGTGGAAATGTTTTCGTGGGAGATCTGACCATGATCGGCGCAGGATCAGTAATTTTACCTGGTGTTAAAATAGGTGTAAATTGTGTAGTTGGAGCCGGAAGTGTGGTATTGAAAGATATTGAAGATCATGAAAGAGTTGCAGGAAACCCCGCCAGAAAGATTAATGAATCATAATTTGGTCGAGAGGAAGTTTGACATATACATAAACGAGCCATTTCAAAGTGGAAAGGAATTAACATTCCTGAAAGAGGCGCTGGATAATAATTGGCTTTCCACAGAAGGGGAGCAAATTCAATTCTTCGAACAACAGCTAAAGAATTATATTAATGTAGAACACCTCACTTTAACCAATAGTGGAACCTCTGCACTCCACCTAGCCTTAATTACTTTGGGAATTAAAGAAGGAGACTTTGTGATCTGCCAAAGCTTCTCTTTTGTGGCAAGCGCAAACCCAATTCTCTATCAAAAAGCTATACCTGTTTTTGTCGATAGCGAAGAGGAAACCTGGAACATGGACCCGGATTTTTTGCGTGAAGCAATCGAGTATTGCCTGCGTAAAGGAAAGAAACCCCGCGCTATTATCATGGTCCACACCTATGGGATACCCGCAAAAATAAATAAAATCAAAAGCATATGTAGAGAATATGAAATTCCACTCATCGAAGATGCTGCTGAAGCGCTGGGGTCTACTTACTTTGACCAACCTGCAGGTAGTCTCGGCGACCTTTCTATTCTTTCTTTCAACGGCAATAAAATCATCACTTCTACCAGTGGCGGAGCATTAATTGCTCAAAATGATGAGATTATCAGAATGGCGAGGCTGGTTTCCAATCAATCCAAAGACGAAAACAATCCTCATAATCATGTAAGGCTAGGTTTTAATTATAAAATGAGCAATATTTGTGCAGCCGTGGGTCGTGCACAAATGCATGATTTAGACAAAAGAGTAACCCGAAAAAGAGAGATCTTCCAGTTATATAAGACATTGTTGTCAGATTGTAAGGAAATTCAATTTCAGGGAGAAGAAGAAAGATCGATTTCAAACAGATGGGTAACAACTTTAACAGCAAATAGAAAAAATTTTAATAAAATTATTACGGAAAAACTATTGAAATATAAAATTGAAAGCAGATATTTATGGAAACCTATACACTTGATACCATATTTCAAAGAATTTTCGTTCTTTGGAGACCAAACCTGCGGCCGGTTGCATGATTGCGGCGTTGCACTTCCCAGTGGTTTGGGTTTAGCTCAATCAGAACAAGAGAGAATTGCAGAGTTGATTTATCAGGAGCTGAAATGATAGATTGGTTAATTGGTTTTAATTCACAATGACCGTTAATCACCATTTGCGATCCACAACCACTTGAAAAGTATTGTAAAGAGTTCGTCTTTTATTACTTAATATTGTATCGCCAAATCAACCTAATCAATGAATAAAAAAATTCTTAAAATTAGAATTCTTCCAAGATGGATTATTATAGTAATTGATACGCTGATATTAAGTTTTGCATCATGCCTCGCTTATTTGCTGCGATTTAACTTTAATTACGCTGAACTCAATAATTTTCATGTTGGTAAGGGGATCATCATTCTGATTTTATCAGGTCTTTTTGGGATTTTGTTCACAAAAAGTTACGCAGGAATTGTGCGCTATACCGGTTTGATGGATGGGAAGCGGCTGCTATTTGCTTCTTTTATTGGCGGACTCATCGCTGCAACTTCAAATTATATTCATTTTTACTATTTCGGCAAAATCATTTTCCCCCTTCTGATTATTGTTTTTACGTATTTAACCTCAGCGGTAATCCTTTATTCCTATCGATTGCTTGTCAAACAAATATTCACTGCCATCCTGTTTTCTGAAAAGAATAAAGAAGTTGTTGCCATATACGGAACGGACCAAACTTCTATGTTGGTACGCCAGATTATAGAAAATGAAAATCTCTCTAACAAGAAGGTTGCAGCATTTTTCGATGAGCGCAAACAGACTGTGGGAAAAGTGATCAATGGTGTAAAAGTGTTTGATCCGAACCGGGATTTTTTGAAGGCCGTAGCGACCTTGGGTATCAAAGAAGTTGTGCTGGCTGATAAGAACCTATCTGTTGAAAGGAAAAATAGGATTGTTGATCAATGTCTTAAAACGAATTTAAAGATACGTACCATTCCTCCCGTAGAAAACTGGATAAGGGGAAATTTAAGTACCAATCAGATCAAAGAAATAAATATCGAGGATTTGTTAGGGAGAGAATCCATTAAACTGGAGAATTATAATGTTCGGGAAGAAATAAAGGGTAAAAAAGTTCTCATTACTGGCGCAGCAGGATCAATTGGTAGTGAATTGGTTCGGCAAGTGTTATTTTATCACCCTAACTCAATTTTATTGTTAGATCAGGCGGAATCGCCTTTATTTGAGATTGAAGAAGAGCTTAAGATAAAAAAAGGCACAATTCCTATCTATACGATTGTGGCTGATATTACAAATTATGAAAGGGTAGAAAATGTATTCAATGAATATGAGCCGGAAATAGTATTTCATGCCGCAGCCTACAAACATGTTCCTATGATGGAGCGAAATGTTGTGGAAGCGGTCAATTGTAATGTATTAGGAACAAAAATATTAGCGGATCTTTCCATTAAGTTCAATGTGGAGAAGTTCGTGATGATTTCAACCGACAAGGCTGTAAATCCGACCAACGTGATGGGTGCTTCCAAACAGATTGCTGAAAAATATGTGCAATCACTTAATTTCTATTTGAGTGAAACCAACCCCGAAGCAACAAAGTTTATTACCACCCGGTTTGGCAATGTCTTGGGTTCAAACGGATCAGTTATTCCACTATTTAAAAAGCAAATCAAGCAAGGAGGCCCTATAACTGTTACCCACCCTGAGATAACCCGTTATTTCATGACAATTCCAGAGGCTTGTCAATTAGTTTTAGAGGCGTGTGCAATGGGTAAGGGGGGAGAGATTTTTGTATTTGACATGGGTAAATCCATAAAAATTGCGGATTTGGCAGAAAAGATGATAAAATTATCAGGTTTTGAAGTTAACAAAGATATAGAGATTAAATTTACAGGTTTGCGGGAAGGTGAGAAGTTGTACGAAGAGCTCTTGAGCAACAAGGAAAATACCCTTCCAACCTACCATCACAAAATTATGATTGCCAAAAATCATTTGGTCAATTATAAGGTGATTCGCGAACAGGTACAAAATTTGATCAATGTCGTAGAAGACAAAGATGAATTGAAAATTGTTGGCATAATGAAGTATATTGTCCCTGAATTCATTAGTAATTCCTCGAAATTTGAGATTTTAGACGAAAAACGAATTAATAAGTAGATTTTACCGAGAAGGCACTGATTTTTTTGGAAGGATATGTTTGGTGAAGTATATAATAGTTGTTTTTTAATTGGGTTTTCCGTATTTGTCATTTCCCTGCTGACTTCTTTACTTTTTATCCCCTTGGTCTGGAAGATTTCCATCAACAATGGTTTCATCGCGTTACCTAATTCTCGAAGTAGTCATAATGAGATTGTTCCGAACACAGGAGGAATACTGCTATTCTTTGCTATTCTCATCCCATATTTGTTGTTCTCTAAAATCAGCTTCAACAATAATTTTTTTCTGGTTTTACTCTCATTTCTAAGCCTGTTTATTGTTGGCGTTCTGGACGATATTAAAAATGTAAATGTAAAATTTAAATTGATCGGCCAATTTATCCCTGCATTGTTTCTGATTTTTTCACTACATGATCAAAACTTAGTGATTCCATTTGTCTCCTGGTCAGAAGAAATTCCAAGATTATTAAAGCTGGTTTTTTGGATTCTGGTTATAGTGGGGATTGTCAATGCATATAATTTTATTGATGGAATTGATGGGTTGGCAATAGGAATGGGTGCGTTGGGAGGGATTCTGTTTGGTGTCTACTTTTATACAACAGGATATTGTAATTTAAGCATTCTTGCGCTTTGTCTTTCCGGTGGGTTAATCGGCTTGTTAAAACAAAATATTTCAAAAAGGAGGAAGATATTCATTGGTGATACAGGGTCGTTAATAATCGGTGGTATAATAAGTCTTTTGATATTGAGACATTTGGAGATCAATGCCAGAACTGACCTGAACTTTTCATCATCAATGATTTTCGGAATACTATTTATTCCTGTTTCAGACCTGATCCGAGTTGTAATAATGAGACTGATCAACGGTAACTCTCCATTTAAGGCTGATCGTACGCATATTCATCACATCATAATGGATTCCTATAAATTGAATCACATTCAGACAAGTCTGATTTTAGTAGCCACTCAATTGGTGATTTTCTTTATTTTCTTGGGATACAATAAAATTTTTGAAAAGGGTCAGTTGATCTTTAGCTTGTTTATGTTTGGCTTGTATTTTATTTATTTAGCCAGAACAGAAAAAAGTATCGCAAAAGCCCGATACAGTTCTTAACTATCTTCTTCTGATTTTTCTCGGGCGATAAGGCTTGGGCTTTCTACCTTTTCCTGAACGGAAACCGCTGGAGCTTCCCGCTGCTACATTTCCAAAGAAATATTCTACTCTAATATTTAAAATAAGATAGGCATCTCTTTCATCAGGATTCCCTCGAAATTCCTTTCCTTGTTCAGCCCATGTAGGTGAAATGCCAAGTTCCCACGTTCTGTCAGACAACAACCTGGCTTCTTCACTATCAAAAGAAGTTGGTTCAGGATAATGACCGCTGCTTACGTCATCTAGATAATCTGAAAGTACCCAACGAAATCCACCATCTAAATTAATGTTTAAGAATGGACTTGCCCTAAATTTCACACCTAACCCCATAGGGATCGACATAGTAAATGAACCGTAAGAGTTTTCCGGGCCTTCGGTTTCTAATCTCCTCAGATTATATCGTTCGCCTTCCAGCTTTGCAGCAGGGTTAAAGTTAACAAGTCCAATACCGACATAAGCATAGGGATTGGCAAATGGACGCTGATAAAATCGGCTTGCTTCAGGAAATAAGCTCACATGGCCTAAAAGGTTTAATTCAAAATTGTGTGAAGTAAAGGAAAGGTTTCTCATCTCCTTTACCGGATCTTTTTTGTCATTTCCGGTCAACATAAACCAGGTAAACTGGGATTCTACACTAACATTGTCAAGGAAATTATTATTACCAGAGAAATTATACCTGGCGCTTAACGCAACATTTGGCTTCACGTGTTCGAAGCTTCCATCCTTTGCCAGGTCTCCAAAGTAAAATGCAGCGCCTGATCCAGCACCAATTATAAAACTTCGGGTACGGCTATTTGGCCCCTGACTAAATGCGAGATTGGAAAGAAGAAATAAAAGAATTGAAAATAGTAGATATTTCTTCATACAGTTTATTTTCTGGTTGAGCAAGTGTGTGTGTTCAATTCTGCAAAATTTAACTAATTATGCAGTTTAATTGCAAATATAGGAGTTCTAATTTAAAAATAGAATTTGAGTTATTAAAATAAAATGACGATTCATCTGGGAAAATCAACACTTCAGTAACACATTTTTCTTTTATCAATCTCTATGGATGACATTTGAATAAACTAATCAATTAAATCATGAGAAAGCTATTATTCATTTGGTTATCGGTATTTATCGTTAATGAAGCATTATCAAGGGACAATAAATATGAATCGACTATGACAAATGCCATCGAGGCTTTGTACGCTCATCAGACGATGGAAGATCTTCTTGAGGTTTCTGCCAGGTTTGAGCGAATCAGCCAGGTCGAAAATGATAAATGGCTGCCATCGTATTATGCAGCTTTAAGTAAGCTCTGGATGACTCATCAAACCTCAAACGGAGAGGATATAGATAAATTTCTTGATCAGGCTCAGAAAGATCTGGATCATTGTAGGTCATTGTCTGAAGATGATGATGAAATCCATACTTTACAGGGTTATCTATATATGATGCGGATTACCGTTGATCCTGCTAATCGTGGAGCTAAATACAGTCCAATGTCTTTGACGGAATTTCAAAAAGCCCGGTCCATAAATCCTGAAAATCCCAGAGCCTTATTGATGATGGGTCAAATGAAATATGGAGCCGATGAATTTTTTGGAAATGATTTGACAGAGGCATGTAACATGATCAAAGGAGCTGCAGAAATGTTGGAGGAAGAAAATCCGCGTGATAAATTAGATCCATCTTGGGGAAAAAGGATGGCGAATTATCTTGCCAAATCTTGTGAGTAGCACGGGTAAATAATCTCTGATAACAATACAATGAATTCATACTCCAGATCAAGGCTAAAAGAATTCCTGATTATCACCTGTATGGGTATAGTCATCGGTTTTCTGCTATGCCCTAAGTGTTTTCTTGGTTTAGGTAATATGTCCGAGGGTTGGCGGCATATTATCATGAGCATCACATATACCTATATTCTGGGATATGGATGTTCGTATATTTCCTATAAAGTTGCTCAACGATATTACCAGGGTGAAAAGCCAATCAAAGGATTTCTGATCAACTTGGTAATCCTTGCTTTGTATTCCTTTTTTACCTCCATGTTAATCTGGTATTTCAGTATAAGGGTTCTATACAATCCTGATTTCAATCCTTCTGTTACAGAGTTAGTATCCAATGCTTATATTGCCCTGGCGTTGTCTATGTTTTTTTCAGGCATTGAGTTTTTAAAAAAGTGGAAAAGTGAGGCTGTAAAAGCAGAGCGATTGGAAAAGGAAAAGATCGCAACCCAATATGAGTCATTAAGAAATCAGGTAAATCCGCATTTTTTGTTTAATAGTTTGAATACCTTGACTTCCCTTGTTGTCGATAGCCAGGATCTGGCCATTCAATACATCAATCAGCTTTCCGAAGTTTATCGATATGTGCTTGATAGCAGGAATAAAGATGTAGTGGGTTTAGATGTTGAGGTGGATTTTCTGAAGTCCTATCTCTTCCTTCAAAAAATCAGATTTGGTGAGAATATTTCAGTCGATATTCGGTTAAAAGACGATCTAAAGGATAAATTTATTCTCCCGCTTTCATTACAAATTTTAATGGAAAATGCTATTAAACACAATGAAATTTCTAGTGAAAAGCCATTAAAGATCAGCGTTGTAGAAAATGATGATTATATCAAGATAGAAAATCAAATCCACAAAAAGCAATTGTTTGAAAAAGGGAGTGGTATTGGTTTGAATAACATTATGGAGCGCTATCAACATTTAACAGATAAGGAAATCAGTATTATTAATGACAATAAAAAATTTGTTGTTCAACTACCCATAATTAAGGAAGTTAAATGAAAGCTCTGATCATTGAAGATGAAAAGTTAGCTGCAAACAGGTTAGAAAGATTGATTCAGTCAAATTTTCCGGATATTGTTGTTCTTGAGAAATTGGAGACGGTAAGGAAATCGGTAGAATGGCTTCAATTAAATGAAAAACCTGAGCTTATTTTTTTGGATATTCAGTTGGCTGATGGTTTGAGCTTTGAGATTTTCAAACGAGTCAAAATTGAGATCCCGATAATATTTACAACATCTTACGATCAATATGCTTTAAAGGCCTTTCAGCTGAATAGCGTTGATTACCTCTTGAAACCCATCAAAGAGGAAGATCTTAAACGATCCATCGAAAAGTACTTGAATTTAAAATCCAGTTTTTCAGAACAAACTGTTTTGGATGAAACAAAAATCAACCAATTACTTCAAGCCCTGAATCACCCAAATTATAAGGAAAGGTTTGTGATAAAGATCGGTGGTCACATCAAGACCGTTCAAACAGAGAACATCCTTTATTTTAAGAGTGAGGCGAAAGCTACTTTCATTCGGACAAAAGATCAAAAAAATTATATTTTGGATCAATCTCTTGATATATTGATGGATATCTTAAATCCTATGCAATTTTTCAGAATCAATCGAAAATATATCATATCCCTACATTCTTTTGACGACATTATTTCCTGGTCAAACAGTCGATTACGTGTGTCACTTAAAGGTGAAAATAACCTTGATGCAGTCGTAGCAAGAGAAAAAGTCAACGATTTTAAGAAATGGCTGGAAGGTGAACGGTAACTGTTTATGATTTTTATATAAGTCTCATAAAAGGAAATCTTTTCCCAAATTGGGAATAGTAATTTGTGTCTACATCGCTTTTTGGAGCATATTTGTATGAAATACATTCTGGCATCATTTTTTACAATCAAGATGTAAAATTTGTATGTATGCTTCCTGAAATTTTTGAAAGTGAATTGAGGGAAGGGAACTTTGTGTTTCATTCCGGTGAGGTACTTTGCCTCAATCATAAGAATTTAGACCTTGTTAGTTTTAAAGGTCACCACGATTTGGAAGGGATTAACATTAATGTTAATTGGTTGGAGAACTTTGGCTTTTTCTATGTATCGGGTTCAGATGATCAGTATACTTTCTTTTTGAGCGGAGTGAAGATCGAACTTTTTGATAGCCAGGCATTAGTCACCATTCATAACAATACGGTTAAGAACATCGTGTTCGTTCATGAACTCCAGAATATTTTTTACGCTCTGACTGGTAAAGAACTCATTTTGAAAGATTCAGGACTTTCAGACTGATCTCTCCTCATTAATTATCTACTTTTCTATTAGGCAGATTGTACTTTTCTTATATTTGCGCAACTTTAAATGTAGCGGATTTGAAATTTGAAGAGATAAAGAAAAAAATTGATGGGTATAAGTCTGAGGATAAACTACTATTCACTACTTCCTCCTTTCAGACACATTCGATTCCCCTTCTCCATATCCTGAGTAGAATTGATACTGATATTCCCGTATATTTTTTAAACACCGGGTATCATTTTCCTGAAACCATTGATTTCAGAGATCAGGTCACCAATCTTTTAGGTCTAAACCTGGTAGATCTGAAACCGGAAGTTCCTAAAAATTTGCAAAAAGGAGATGACGGACAACTTTTATTCACTTCCGATCCGGATCATTGCTGCTATTTAAATAAGATCCAACCCTTGGAAAAAGTCCTCATGCACCATGATATTTGGATAAATGGAGTTAGAGCGGATCAAAGTTCAGTGAGGAAAGCGATGGGTATCGAACAGCCAGCACCATATGGATGCACCCGGTTCCACCCGATTCTGGATTGGTCGCCAAAGGATATTTATCAATACAGGAAAGAATTTGATCTTCCCGCACACCCATTAGAGGCAAAGGGATACTTAAGTGTAGGATGTGAACCTTGCACAAGAAAGCTGGATCCGGAAATGATGGAGAGGGAGGCAAGGTGGTATGGATTGAATAAAACCGAATGCGGACTACACACAGATTTAGCAAGTAACAAATAACTATGGTCGTATTAATTACCGGTGGCGCCGGATATTTGGGTACTGTCTTAACGAAAAACCTTGTTTTAGAAGAGTCAGTTAGTAAAATAATCGTTTATGATAACCTCAGCAGATTGAACTACAATCTGTTTTTAGGCGAGAAGTTGCCTCAAAGTGATAAAATACAATTTATTCAGGGCGACATCCTGGACTTAAGGAAATTGAAAAAAGTCCTGACAGGAGTAGATGTGGTATGTCACCTGGCGGCACGCGTCACTACTCCATTTGCCAATATCGATTCGCACTTTCATGAACAGGTCAACCACTGGGGAACTGCTGAACTTGTGTCTGCAATCGAGGAAAGTAACGTGAAGAAATTCCTTTATACAAGTAGCACATCCGTCTATGGCGCCAGCGATGAGATGATCGATGAAAAGGTTTACCCCAGCCCAAAGACTTATTATGGAATGTCCAAACACAGAGGTGAGGAGCAGGCAAAACGATTGCTAAGCAAAATGCCTGCGTATATCCTCAGATGTGCAAACGTTTATGGTTATAGCCGAAGCATGCGGTTTGATGCTGTCATAAACAGGTTTATGTTTGATGCTCATTTTACCAAAAAGATATCCATTCATGGTAATGGGAAGCAGCATCGGGCATTTATCAGTGTGCAGCTGTTAATAAAAGTCCTGATTCATCTCATTACTAAAGGCGATGTTCCTACAGGCGTGTATAATGTGGTAGACAAAAACATGCAGATATTGGACGTGGTGGATGTACTAAAGGAAATTTATCCGGAATTGGAGTTCATTTTTATCAACCAGCACCTACAGCTTCGTCAAATGCTGGTTAACCCTGAATCTGCTTTGAGGAAGTATATTCAGTATGAAAACAAGCAGGATCTGAAGGAAGAATTACTTGAATTTAAGAGTCGATTCTCCATCTGACAGAATGTTGACAAAATTCAACATTTTCTGTACAAGAGACTTATTTCCCCTTTTTTTACCCCAGTACTTAAATTTTGATTTAAGTAATCCAACGTAAAAAACTAATATTCAGGATATTATGAATATTTTATTTTTAGGATAATAAAGAACAATCGTTTATTTTTGGTTTAGAGTAAGGTTGGAAATACAGTAATCAATTAATTTTTTATTCCCAAAAGTAAACTTTCTATTGTTAGGGAGTTGAAATATTACATTCGATAAAAGATGGATACAGGTGAATATCTTTTATCAATTGTATAAAATCATGAGATTTGGATACTTTAGAAAGATGGGAATCTATTTATTTGAGTTACAAGACTTTTATTTTTCGGATTAATTACTGTTTAGACTTTTAACTATGAAGGCAGGTGTATTAATATTATTCATGGCATTTACTTCAATGCTATCCTATTCACAAAACTGTCCTGAATTTAAAGTGACCGTTCATGATACGAACGACAAACTGGATCAATTGGGATCAATTGAGGTTGTTGTCAGAGGGGGGGCATTCGATGAAAATAATTTTCAGCTTAGGCAGAAATTGAATAGTGTAAATGGAATGCTGGATTTTGACTATGATATTGAAATAACTGGCAATAAAATAGTTTTTAGTAACCTTCCTGGTAGTGATCAACTGGTGTTAAAGAATTATGCAGTTTTATACTATGATAAATTCTGTAAAGATGGTGAGGTGATTGAGGTTGGTCAATTTCAAATAAAATAACGATGATTTTTAGGAATAAATTTCTTTTACTTTTTTATACTGTATTTACACTCATAACTTTTTCAAATGTAAGTGTATATGCTCAGTGTCCTGATTTTCTAAGTCTTGAAACCCAAACCAAAAATACCTGTTTTGGCCAAACAGATGGAAGGATCAGCGTAAAAGTATCTGGAGGAGAAGCGGGCTCATATGATGTATCTAATTTTAGTCTTTGGATAAGGGTCGGATTTGCATATACTCAGTTGACTCCAACCACGCAAGTTGTTAATGGTGACTCAGTTATATTTTCAGGACTTTCACCGAATGAAAGCATAGTTCCCGGAAGCGATTACGTGGTTAGGTTTTCAGATCCGGATTGCTCTGGTGGTTTTGTTTGGGAAATATATACAACAGACTTATTTGAAAATACACAGATATTTGGAAATGGTTCTGCAAATTCAGTTTGCACAGGAAATGACGGAGAAATATTGGTCAATCCAACAGGTGGAACCCCTCCCTATTCTCTAATTTGGTCAGGCCCTACTTCAATACCTGATGATGAATTTAATCCAACGGGTTTAGATGAAGGAGATTATACCCTAAATTTAACCGATGCTATCGGATGTACCTTCGATACAACATTTACTATTGGCCCTGCCCCTTCAGCTAATCTGGCATTGACTGGTCTAGGTACAATTTGTCTCGGTGAAACATCAACATTAGAAGTCAATGTTACAGGGGGCACACCACCTTTCACGGTAGTTTTAGACACAGCAGGAGGAACATGGACGATCAATAATTATAATAACCTGGATCCAATTAACATTCAGCCAGGTGGGTCAAAGTCCTATCAGCTCATCTCAGTAACTGATAATAATGGTTGTCTTGCCAATCCTATAACAGGAAATCCATCAATAGTTGTAGATCCTCCTCCAACAGCCAATGCCGGTAGTGACGAAGAAATATGCGAAGGATCCACATTTGATTTGAGCACATCAGGAACACTGCCAAGCGTAACGAACCAAAGTAGCATACAGTGGACTTCATCAGGTGATGGCGCTTTCAATGATGCTACAATATTAACTCCGGTGTATACACCCGGTGTAAATGATATTGCTAATGGAAGTGTTACTTTACAGCTAGAAGCAGGAGGAAATGGGAATTGTACGCCCGTTACCGATGACATGATCTTGTCGATTACTGCTGTGCCAACAGTTGATGCGGGAAGTGATGAGGAAGTATGTGAAGGAAGCGCATTTGATCTTAGCACATCAGCAACACCTCCAAGCGCTACCAATTTTAGTAGTTTGCAGTGGACAACCAGTGGCGATGGGACCTTTGATGATGCGATAGCATTACATCCGGTTTATACACCAGGAACAAATGATATTTCAAATGGAACCATATCACTTCAGCTCGAAGCCTTTGGTAATGGAAGTTGTGCATCCGCTACGGATAACATGACTTTGACCATCACACCGCCACCAACTGCTAATGCAGGTAGTGATGAAGAGACATGCGAAGGTATTTCATTTAATTTAAGTACTTCTGCAACTGCTCCAAGTGCTTCCGATTTTAGCAGTTTACAATGGACAACCAGTGGAGATGGTACGTTTGATGATGCTACATCATTGCAACCTGTTTATACGCCTGGAACTAACGATATCACCAATGGAAGTGTAACACTTCAATTACAAGCGAATGGAAATGGGAATTGTATCCCAGTTACGGATGATATGGTATTGTCCATTACTCCTGCTCCGGTAGCAGATGCCGGAAGCGATGAAGAAATTTGTGTAGGAAGCACTTTTGATTTAAGCACATCAACTACAATTCCAACCGCTACCAATTCCGGTGGCATTTTGTGGACAACAACTGGTGATGGAACATTTAATGATGCAACGGCATTATTACCTGTCTATACTCCGGGAACAACTGACAATGCTAACGGAACAGTAACTCTACAAATAGAAGTATTTGGCAATGGAAGTTGTCCTTCCGTGACAGATAATATGGTTTTGACCATTACTCCACCGCCGACAGTTGATGCCGGAAGTGATGAAGAAGTTTGCGAAGGAAGTACTTTTGATCTAAGTGCATCAGTTTCAATTCCGGTCGCTACAAATTTTAGTAGCTTACAATGGACATCTGGAGGTGATGGAACTTTTGATAATGCCACAGTATTACAACCGGTTTACACTCCAGGGCCAAACGACATGACAAACGGATCCGTTACACTGCAATTGCAGGCAAATGGTAATGGAACTTGCCCATTTGTAACGGATGATATGTTATTGACAATCACACCAGGTCCTGTAGCAGATGCCGGAAGTGATGAAGAAATTTGCGAAGGAAGTACTTTTGATTTGTCTACTTCTGTTTCTCTTCCAAATGCTAGTAATTCCAGTAGTTTACAATGGACTACTTCAGGAGATGGCTCGTTTGACGATGCAACTACAATACAACCTGTTTATACACCAGGTTCTAATGATATTGCAACAGGAAGTGTGACCCTTCAACTTGAGGTTTTCGGTAATGGAAGCTGTCCATCGGTAACTGACGACATGGTGTTAACCATTACACCGGGTGCAATAGCAAATGCAGGAAGCGATGAAGAAATTTGCGAAGGATCGACTTTTGACTTAAGTACTTCAGGTACCTTGCCTGGCGCAACTAATTTCAGTAGTCTGCTGTGGACAACCAGTGGTGATGGATCATTTGATGATGCAACTGCCTTACAGCCAGTCTATACACCAGGGGGTGCTGATATTGCAAATGGAAGTATCACACTTCAATTTGAAGCGATTGGAAATGCAAGTTGTCCTTCGGCAACCGATGATATGGTATTGACCATAACTCCTGGTCCAACGGTTGATGCAGGAAGTGATGGAGAAGTTTGTGAAGGGAATGCTTATGATTTATCAACTTCTATAACTCAGCCAAATTCAGCAAATGCCGGTAGCTTAACCTGGTCAACAAGCGGTGATGGAACTTTTGACGATGCCACTGCATTGCTTCCAATTTACACTCCGGGAGCAAATGATATTACCAATGGAAGCGTCACTCTTCAGCTACAGGCAAATGGTAATGGAACCTGTTCGCCGGTTACAGATGATATGATCTTGACCATCACTCCTTTGCCAGTAGTGACAGCAGGTAGCGATGAAGACGTTTGCGAAGGAAGCTCATTTGATTTAAGCCTTTCAGCAACTTTGCCGAGTGTAGCAAATTTCAGTAGTGTACAATGGACCTCCAACGGTGATGGTACATTTGATGACTCATCGTTGTTACATCCTGTTTATACTCCGGGGACAACTGATATTGCAAATGGAAATGTTTCATTGGTATTGGAAGCTTTTGGTAATGGAAGCTGTGCGTCAGTAATCGATGCCATGGTGCTGAGTATTGTCGCTCCACCTACAGCAAATGCAGGCAGCGATGAAGAGGTATGTGAAGGTGATGCATTTGATTTAAGCACCTCAACCACTGTTCCGTCATCATCGAATTTCGTTAGTTTACAATGGACAACCAGTGGTGATGGAACCTTCAATAATTCAGCAGCATTATTACCTGTTTATACGCCCGGAGCTAACGATATTTCAAACGGAAGTGTGACCCTTCAACTTCAGGCAAATGGTGGTGCAAATTGTTCACCTGTGAATGATGATATGGTGTTGACAATTACTCCTGCTCCGGTTGCGGATGCAGGAAGTGACGAAGCAGTGTGTGAAGGAAGTCCATTTGATTTAAGCACATCGACAACTTCAGCAAGCGCATCCAATTTTAGCAGTTTGCTATGGACAACCAGTGGCGATGGAACATTTAATGACCCTTCATTATTGCAACCTACATATACACCTGGCTCTGCTGATCAGCTAAGTGGTAGTGTGACTTTACAAATCGAAGCAATAGGAAATGCAAGTTGTGCATCCGTAGCAGATCAAATGACTTTAACCATTACACCAGCTCCAATTGTTAATGCTGGAAGTGATGAGGAAATTTGTGAAGGAAGTGTGTTGGATTTAAGCGCATCAACAATTCTTCCAACTGTAGCCAATTATGGCTCATTTGTATGGTCAACCAGCGGTGATGGATCCTTTGATTTCGTTGATACTCTTTTGGCGGTTTATACTCCAGGTGCTAATGACATTGTAAATGGAAATGTAACCCTTCAATTACAGGCAAATGGTAATGGGAATTGTTCTCCGGCAACGGATGATATGATCCTGACAATTACCCCCGCGCCAGTTGCCAACGATCTTACAGTAATAAATGGCAACTCGCCGACTTTCTGTGAGGAATCAGGTGGACAGATATTTAATGTTGATTTAACGATTAATAATTCAAACGTAAACCTGAATGTTGGAGCAAATACCTATACATGGTTTGACAGCGGGATGAACCCGGTTCTCGATCCAACCAGTGTTCCAGCAGTGAGTGATGGAGAAACATTCTTTGTGGAAGTAAACGATGGAACATGTACCAGTACTGCTACTGTTGAATACACCATAAATGCGAATCCGACAAGTCCAACAATTACTGGAAACAGTAACCCATCGTGCGGAGCAACGGGTGAGATTTACAGTGTGACATTAAATCCAGGTTCAACTTACGATTGGACGGTTCCAACAGGAGCTACTATAATTTCTGGTCAGGGAACAGAGGAAATCACTGTGGATTTCGCCGATTTTAACGGATTCATTACCGTAACAGAAACAGATGCAAACGGATGTACAAGTACAGCCGGAACATTTCAGGTTACATTATCCGGTTGTGCACTCAGAGCCTCATTTGTTGCGGACCAGACCACAGTTTGTGTGGGAGAAGATATTTTATTCACCGATCTTTCGACTGGATCAATAACCAATTGGGTTTGGAATTTTGGGGATGGAGATATTAGATCAACTACAATTCCTGGCAACCAGACTAAATCATATTCATCTGCCGGTTTTTATACTGTAACTTTAACAGTGTCCGATGGAGTAGTAAATGATGATACAGTTATTGTAGATTATATTAATGTAATTGATCCGCCAACAGCGACATTTGCTTCCCCGGATGTAACCATTTGCGAGGGTAGTTCTACTGATCTGGAAATTGTTTTTACCGGAACGGGTCCATGGGAATTTGTTATCAATGATGGAACAACTTCTTCCACATTGTTGTCAAATACGGCAAATTATACATTACCTGTTAATCCATCAACTTCTACAATCTATACCATTACTTCTGTCACAGGGGCGGGAACTTGTACAGGTAGCATTGGAGGCTCACCGGTCAATGTGACTGTCGAGCCTTCGCCAAACTCAACCCTGAGGGTAGAAACAACTGCCCCGGCAGCGCCATTAAGCCAGGTAGTTGTACCAGTTACCATGGCCATGACAGACGATATCCGGTCGATGGCGATGACGGTAACATGGGATTTTAATCAATTAGCCTTTGCTGGAATAAATAACATTTATTTGGAAAATGCGGATGCAGCCAATTTCAATACATCCCAAACAGCGATTGGAAACCTCGGATTCATCTGGAATACATTTTCCCTGAATGATACAACCATTGCAAACGATCAGGTGCTTTTTGAAATACTATTTGATGTTTCAAACGTAGCCTGTACAGATTTGGCAGTTTCCATAGACGAAACTCCCTGGGCTTTGATCCCATTAAATATTACAAACTCTACTGGTTGTGATGCCACCGTGAATGTCATCAATGGGACGGTACCTACCATTATCGGACCACCTGCTCCGGCGTTGGATACAGTCGATGTTTGCCAGGATGATGTGGCGCCGGTGATTACCATGAATCCAACAAATGGAGGGGCAACCATAGAGTGGTTTTCTGACAGAAACGCAACAACTTCAATCGGATCAGGACAAAACCTTGATTTAGGGTCGGTTCCCGGCTTTAGCACTTCAGTAGTTGGATCAACTACTTTCTACGCAAATCAGACGGTAGGTGGTTGTGGAACTTCTGCAACAGATTCTGTTACCGTCATTGTTCAGCCTTTACCGCCATCAGGTACAATATCTGCCAGCGCATCAAATATTTGTTTTGGAACAAATGTAGACTTTACTGCTTTGCCTGCTGGACAACCTGCTTACCAATTCTTTAAAAACGGGGTTTTGGTTCAGGATAGCCCATCAAATGTTTATTCCGATGCGACACTGACCAGTTCTGACTCCATTTCAGTTGCTTTGATCTCTGATTTTGGATGCGCAACAAATGTGGATGGAACAAAGGTGACTGTTGATCAGATTTTGGTTGATGCCAAATCAACAACTGATCCGACATTATGTGGATCGGCTGACGGAAGCATTACACTTGATAATATTATTGGAGGAACCGGATCTTACTCCTTTAGCTGGACAGCTGATATGGGTGGTGTTATTTCTGGCAATCCTACAGATATGAACCAATCCAATCTCGTAGCTGGAAGATATGTTGTTGAAATAACAGATTTAGGAAATGGATGTGTTTCATCTGGAGATACTACCATCATCACGAATCCTGTTCCTTTCACAATTACCATAAACTCAGTAACGAATGTATCTTCAAACGGAGGAAGTGATGGCGCAATTGATGCTTCCGTTTCTCCAGGCGGTTCATATACTTATGAATGGAAAAATTCATCCGGAACAGTGATTGGGTCTAGTGAAGATCTTATTAATATTCCTGCCGACACTTATCGATTGTTGGTGGATGATGGTACTTGCCTCGATTCTATTTTTGCAACGGTCACTCAACCTGCTCCTCCAGGTTTGGATATAACTTCAGTAAAAGTTGATGCAGGATGTTCCAGGGATGAAGGTCAGATACGGGTATTTGTGACCGGAGGCAGTGGAAACTATAGTTATACATGGTCAAGTACTGACCCGGGATTTGTTTCAATCGATTCTGATACGTTAAGTAATTTAAAAGCCGGTACATATCTGGTTACGGTGGATGATCCTACAAGTGGAATATTCGGCGAACAACACCTTGTGATTATAAACGAGCCGGCCCAATTTAATATTGAATTGGTTGCGGCAACGGAAACGACAACCTGTACAACAGATGATGGTCAAATTGTTTTAAATGTAACAGGTGGTTCTGGAAGTGGATTTACATACCAATGGAGGGAACTGACTGGAAATTCAATTATTGCAGGAGAAAACAATAATACCATTCAAAATCTGGCTCCTGGTTTTTACAGAGGCTATGCGACTGATGCAGGCTCAGGTTGTACGGATTCTCTGGATGTAGAAATTGTCAGACCTGCTATTTGCGGACAACTTTGCTCCAATTTCATTGTCTCGTCAAGTATCAACAATACAACTTGTCTGGATGCCGCGACCGGTACAAATACAATTATGGTCATAGCTGGTGGATCCGGAGCGGGTAACTATCAGGTTAGCATGGATGGAGGAACTAATTTTACTCCGTTTATTGGGACGAATGTTACAGTAATCGGCAATTTAACTCAGGGAAGCCACGAGTTCGTGGTTAGGGATATTGTAACAGGTTGTGAAGTTATTACTACTGCTCAAGTTGGTGTTCAGGACAATATTATTGTCAATGCCGGTCCTGATAAAATTGATTGTGCACCTGAATTTTTATTGGAAGGAGTAGAACCAGGATTTGGTGCAACCGGTATGTGGGTAAGTAATACCGATCCAACAGTAAGTTTTTCTGACGTCAATTCACCTAATACCACAGTTAGTGGAGTAGTTGAAAACACGGTTTATGAATTTGAATGGATCGTTACCGGGCCTTCTGGCTGCCAGGGATCGGATTTAGTTACCATTACCACTGATGATCCGGCTAATTGTGCATCAAGTGGATGTACTGCTTTTACGGTTACGGCAGGTGAATTCGAAAATGCAACTTGTGCAGTTCCAGGTGATGGCAAAGCAAGATTGACCGTAACGGGGGCAAGCGGGCCTTTTGAATACACGGTTGATGGTGCAACATGGTATCCATTTGTATCTGGCGGACAAAAAATCGAAAATCTACCACCTAGTGGTGCACCTTATAATATTACCGTACGACAACAAGCAGATCCAACATGTACATCTGATGTTCAGGTGATTATTGGTGGACCGCAAGCTTTTTCAGGTGGGAATATCTCTACGGTTCAACCTGCCAATTGCTCAACTGCAGACGGCCAGGTACAGGTTGGAAATATTTCGGGAGGAGTAAGCCCTTATACATATGAACTGGATGGAATTGTGGTTAATATGCCGGCGGACAGAATTCTGACTGATCTGTTGGGTGGCGATCATTTACTAATGGTAATTGACGAGAATAATTGTACATACGAATTGCCATTCAATGTGCCATTTGACGGAGGTGTTGTGGCAAATGTGAGCGTTATACCTGCGACCTGTCAGACAGTGAACACCTCGGTTAAGTCGGGAATCAGTGTGCAGGTAAATCTGGATGCGACCAACATTCCTGGTCCATACGAAGCAAGTATTGTTGGTTTGGGAGGAACGCCATTCGATTCAACATTTACTTTATTAAGTACACCACCAAAAAGGATCGTTTTTGGCTTGAACAATGGGCTGTACAATGTGAACGTCAAATCCGTCAACGGAGGTTGTGAATACAATGCCGATGTGGTTGTCAACAGCGAGGTATCTTCAGTCGATTTTGAAATTATTGATGGGGACAGTACAGTAAACTGCGTTGGTGAAACCAGCTACATAACTTTAGGGAATGTCGTAGGTGTGCAGGACCTCCCATTCCTGGTAGAACTTTTCCGAACAAACGGTGATTTAGCTCAATCTCATACGGTTGATTACCGACAATTTGAAGGATCGGGATATACCATTTCCAATATTGATGAAGGTGATTATTACATCCGCATGTCACAACAGCAAAGCATTTGTCCTGATGCAATCTTTGCTGAGTCTAATGTTTTCAGAATCACTTCTCCACCCCAGGCTCTGGATTTTGATATTCTCGAAACAACTCAGGCGCTTGTAGATCTGAATACAGGAAGTATTTTGGGAGAGGTGGTTGAGAGTGGAGGAGAACCATATTTTGGTAAGATTGAGTTGATTGATGAATTTACCCCGCCATTAAGTCTGACAGAAAAAGACCTGTTCAATCAGAAGAACGATTGGATGGAGATCAGGAAAAATGAGGCAAACAGGTACAGGGTAACATTTGACTCGCTGTATTCCGGAATTTACACAATCTATATTCAGGATTCGTATGGATGTATTCTTGAACTGACTGATGTGGAGGTTCCATATGATGAAAGTGTATTCGTTCCGAATATTATTACACCAAATGATGATGGCTATAATGATGCTTTCTATGTCAGAAACCTCCCATCAGAAGGAACTGAGCTTCTTATCACCAATAGAAATGGAACCAAGATCTATCATTCAGATAACTATACCATTGACGAATTGTGGAATGGAGGAGAGGAACCAGATGGAATTTATTATTATTACTTCAGATTCCCGGATGGTGAGGAAAGAACAGGTTGGGTGGAGATCTGGAGAGGAACGAGACCTTAAGGAAATTATTAAACCCAGATTAAGCTTTAGCTTAATCTGCCCTACGGGTTGACGAAAAACTGCGTTTTTGTCAAGGTTAACCCTGACAAAGCTCCGCTTTCGTCAGCCCAAAGGGCAAATTCCGCTCCAATGCGGAATTTGGGTTAAAACATTTGTACAATAATCATTGTGAAGAGGCCGGTAACACTATCGGCCTCTTCAATTTAAACCCGTCAGAAATTTCATCGTATCAACATTATCAGCATAATCCCAAATCTTTGGTTGTTGGGCTTTTCCAAAAGGCACAATATTGTTGAGTCCTGAATCTTTACTGCCAACTAGGCATTGTATTTTCTCATGGTTTTGATCTATGTAATTCTTTAGCTCTGTGTTATCACGATAAAAATCATAATACACCACTGCTGTAGGAGAGACTGGTTGATCGCTTTGAGTGAAAAGTGAATAACCATTATCCAGGTACTGGATTTTCTCAATCGAAAAAATCGCCCGGTTGTAGGTGTAGTTATTCATGTACTTGTTACTTTCCATCAGCTCAGCCCAATCATTTAATTCATCTAATAATTGAATAAGATTATATCCCTCAGGCAGAAGAATTTTTGAAACATTCCTGCAACCCAAGCCAAAATATTGATAAATGTCTTTTCCAAGGTCTTTGAGTTCCTGTCGATCTTCATGACCCGTAATGATTGCCAGTGATGTTCTGTTTTTACGAAGGATTTTTGGAAGGCCCCTGAAGTAATATTCAAAGTACCTCGAGGTATTATCACTTCCGGTAGCAATTACGGCATCCACTTCTTTGATTTTTTCTACAATTTCGATTTTCTCTCCCCACCAAGGGTCTATCGAAACCAACTCATCTATAATAAAAGGAATGAGAACATCATCTTGAGAGCTTAACCTGGCTTTTAGGTTATGATTACTGAGTAGCACACAAAGTAAATCATGAAACCCAACCATCGGAATATTGCCTGCCATGATCACACCAATATTTTTAGGAGTTTTATCTTCAAGAGGATAGCGATCGCTCCATTCTTTCAGACTTTCTTCATTCAGCATTTCAATGATGCCATCAAATGCAAGTCGGATATTTTTTTCAGTAAACCATGGATTTTTGTGGTGTGCTTTTATTACCAGATCAGAAAACTTGTTTGCTGGAAATTCGTTAAGCCGATTTTTTAAAAACAAAAAGGAATCTAACCTTTCAATGATTTTCATAAATTGTTAATTTGCGGTCGCCGAAATAATAGTAAACATAATTTCTTTTTGGTTGTATAACTTAGTAAAACTAAAACTATTTTAATATGGCAATTATGATTACGGACGAATGCATCAATTGTGGTGCATGCGAACCAGAATGTCCGAATAATGCAATATATGAAGGAGGTGTCGAGTGGCGCTGGGCCGATGGTACCGACCTGAAAGAGGTCGAAGTAAATGGTAGTACCGTTGATGCCAATGAACCACAAGACCCCGTTTCTGACGAATTCTACTATATCGTAACAGGAAAGTGTACTGAGTGCATGGGTTTCCATGAAGAACCTCAGTGTGCAGCTGTTTGTCCGGTCGACTGTTGTGTGCCGGATCCTGATCATGAAGAGTCAGAAGATGAATTGCTGGCTAAGAAAGCTAAAATGCATTTGGACTAAGAACAACAATTCGAATATTCATATAAGGAAAGCTGTTCATAAAAATGGGCAGCTTTTTTTAGTTTAGCTTACTTCTTTTTATCAGGTAGGATGACAATACCTTATTAAAATCGTCATTGATATCTGCTTCGATGAAATCGATTTTGAATTGATTGCATTTCAATTTGATATCATGATAAAAGCTGCGAAGATCCTTCACGTAAGTATCTTTTACATCAAATGGATTTAACCTGATCTTATCATTTGTCTCCAAATCGATGAATTCATAAGGCCGGTCTTCAAAATTAAATTCTCTTTCTGTGCCAATATCAGTTACGTGAATCAGGAGGACCTCATGCTGGTTGTGTTTCAAATGATGAAGGGCTGTCAACAATTCATTGACATTATTGATATTATCAAACATATCGCTAAAAATAATGACCAATGATCGCTTGTGTATTTTCTTGGCTATTTGGTGAAGGACATTTGGGATGCTTGTTTTCTTATTCTTGTTGTTCTCCTTTAACATCCTTTCCAGGTGAATGAACAGTTTATTCAAGTGGGAGGACGTTGATTTTATCTGACTTTGGTATTCGATATCATCAGAAAAAGTTGTTATTCCTACGGCGTCTCGTTGCTTTTGTAGCAAAAAGGCCAATGCCGCCGCACACATAATGCTAAAGGTAATCTTTCCATAATTGTGTGAAGGATAATACATCGATGATGAATTGTCGATGAGGATACTGCATCGCAGATTGGTCTCTTCTTCGTAACGCTTTGTAAATAGTTTGTCCGTCCTGGCAAATACCTTCCAGTCGATGTTCCTGGTGCTTTCACCTGTATTGTAAAGCTTGTGTTCAGCAAACTCTACTGAAAAACCATGGTAAGGTGATTTGTGTAGTCCTGTTATAAACCCCTCTACAAGCTGTTTGGCTAGTAAGTCAAATCGTGCAGTATCCCGAATCTTCTCAAGTTCAATTTTCATACTCCAATATGTGAAAAATATTCATTTCATACTGTTGAGACGTTAAAAAAATACCCTGTAACCAAGGGTTTAAACGTGTTTTTGTTTCATCAGCGTGTTATAAATCGAGAAAATATGGAATTTATACCGTTATACTTGCAACAAACTCTTTCATTGTTTTATATTTATCGAATGATAAATTAAATTTTTTATCAGTATTAACTATATTTACCACGCACTAACCTTAAATTTAGAGAATTGTGGAAGAGAACAAGGACAATGGAAGGGCTGAAATCTATTCTAAAAGAGTAAGAGCCGGAAAGAGAACCTACTTTTTTGATGTAAAATCTACTCGATCTAATGACTATTACCTGACAATTACTGAGAGTAAAAGAAGGTTTAAAGATGATGGTTATTTCTATGAAAAACATAAAATCTTTTTGTACAAGGAAGATTTTATGAAATTCATCGATGCCTTACAAGACACTACTGACCATGTAAAAAACACATTATTGCCAGATGTAGATTTCAGTCAATTTGAAACATCAGACACTGACGAATCCCAGTCTGAAGACATGGATCAGGAACTGAAATGGGATTAAGAGTATTTAAATGAAATAAAAAAAGCCCTTGTTTTGTTCAAGGGCTTTTTTTATGATTACTTTTTATTCATCCAGAAATCATGTTAAAACAACACACTAAGATAGCTACTATCTTCGCTATTATCATACTAGGAATAGCCCTGTTCGTTTTTTTGGCGTGGTTTTTTTCAAATATTTTTGTTTATGTCATCATTTCGATTGTCCTTTCCACGATTCTCCGCCCGCTTGTCAATAACATAAATAAAAAGCTGATCCTAAACATTCAGATACCCAGGACTATCTCAATCTTTATTTCTTTTGTTGTGCTGGTATCCGTGTTAGGATTGTTCATATTCCTATTTGTTCCACTGATCTCAGAACAGATTAATGTCTTTTCTGAATTATTCAAATCGGAATCGATCATGGAAAAAATCACAATTCCAATCGCAAAGGTTGAAGAATTTCTAATTGAAAGTGATCTTACTTCCGAAAAAAAAGGGTTTTTATTAGATAATGCAAAGAAAGCTGCAACGGATCTTTTAGGTGATATCCAATACGCGGATCTTTTTACCAATGTAATTTCCATTACAGGAAGTGTTTTTATCGGCATGCTGGCCGTGACTTTTATTACCTTTTTCCTTCTGTATGAAAAGGGATTGATTAAAAGTAAGCTCATTAAAATGATCCCCAATCAATATTTTGAAGTGTCGATTGCTGCCGTCTATAAAATCGAAAAGCTTTTATCCAATTACCTGATTGGCTTGATCTTTCAGATGATTTCAATTTTTACCATTGCTTTCTCCGGACTTTCTATTTTTGGAATAAAGTATTCAGCATCCATTGCTCTCTTTGCAGCTGTCATCAACTTAATTCCGTACCTGGGGCCCATCCTTGGTGCTACGTTTGGAGTATTTGTCGTGCTTTCCACAAACACCCATATTCCGTTATCCAATGAATACTTCTTTTTGGTCGCAAAGGTACTAAGTGTTTTCGCCGTAGTTCAGATGACAGATAATGTTGTCCTCCAGCCTTTAATTTTTTCAAAAAGTGTAAAAGCACACCCATTAGAAATATTTATTATTATATTTGCCGGCGCAACTTTAGCAGGAATACCGGGAATGATTGCAGCAATTCCCGTTTACACCATACTCAGAGTTTCTGCTATCGAGATTTACAAAGGATATAAAAGTTATCACATTTTTAAAATTTAGTTAAGAATGGGTTTAAAGTGTGGGATTGTGGGATTGCCAAATGTGGGCAAATCTACTCTTTTTAACGCTCTTTCCAAGAATAAAGCTGAAGCAGCAAATTTTCCCTTTTGCACGATTGAGCCAAATGTGGGGGTAATCAGTGTTCCTGATGAAAGGCTTGATATCCTGGCTGAAATTGCCAAACCTGAAAATGTGATTCCAACATACATTGAGTTTGTTGATATAGCCGGATTGGTGAAAGGAGCCAGCAAAGGTGAAGGATTGGGAAATAAATTTTTGGCAAATATTCGGGAGGTTGATGCAATAATTCATGTGATACGTTGTTTTGAGGATGATAATATCGTTCATGTAGACGGCAAGATTAACCCTGTCAATGACAAAGAAATTATTGATGCAGAATTGCAGCTAAAAGATCTGGAATCTGTTGAAAAGAGAATTTCCAAAACGGAAAAAATAGCTAAGTCTGGTGATGCAGCAGCAAAAAAGGAGCTTACGGTATTACAGAAATACCAAACTCATCTGGAAGGAGGAAAAAACCTTAGAACTTTAGAAGTCTCTGAAGAGGAAAAATCGCTTACCAGAGATATGTATTTATTGACTGAAAAGCCGGTGATCTACCTTGCCAATGTTGATGAGGATTCTATCCAGACCGGAAATGCTTTCGTAGATCAGCTCAAAGCAAGTATTGAAGAAGACAGTCACCTCATTCTAATTTGTGCAGCGATAGAAGCTCAGATTGCCGAGTTGGAAGATGAAGAGGAAAAGATGTTGTTTTTGAATGAATACGGATTGAAGGAATCCGGTTTAAACAAGCTGATCAATGAATCTTACAATACATTGAATTTAATTACCTATTTCACTGTAGGACCGAAAGAAGTCAGAGCCTGGACCATCAAAAAAGGGTGGAAAGCGCCGAAGGCCGCAAGTGTCATTCATACGGATTTTGAGAAAGGATTTATCAAAGCTGAAGTTATTAAATACGATTTATTCGTAGAGTACAAATCTGAACAGGCATGTAAAGAGGCAGGAAAGTTAGCCATAGAGGGTAAAGATTACGTAGTACAGGATGGGGACATTATGCATTTCAGATTTAATGTGTAATTATTGTGCTAAATTGTTTAGCATTGTTTTTATAATTGTATATTTTTACTCAACTTATTAACATTTATAGCTCATATTAGTTTAAATATTTGTATAAAGTGTTTTTTTAAGTTTTGAAAGATATTATATTAATATACAAATAGTTATCACGTTGAAAATAGACAGATTGAAGTTGATTTTTAACGACTAAACCAAACGGGACATATTGAGTAGAGTTGCTTAAATTTTTTTCACCAAACGGTAGATGTTTTGAGAGTACGAATTATCTTTATTTTAAAAAATAAAGGGGCTTTTGTTCCCTTTCACCATCAATATTTGCTTGCTCAGCAGATTAAAGGTCTAATTTTAAATGGCGGCAACGAAGAATTCAGAGATTTTAATTTCTATAATTTTTCGGGATTAAAAGGGCAGACGAAAATAAGTCGCAATGGATTGCACTTTTTTTCCAACAGAGTAACGTTGGTCTTTTCCAGCTCAAATAAGGAGTTTTTGGATTATTTCCTGAAACAACTTTTCAGCTTACCAAATATTGACATTGGCAACCTGGTTCTGATACCTGAATCGGTAGAAACAGAGGAAACTCCGGATCTAAAAAATGTCGATAAGTTTATTTGTATTTCTCCTATCGTAATCATAAAACCGAAATTTAATAGCAGCGATTCAAAAAGGTTTATCTCACCTGAATTGGATGAATTTTCAGATCGGCTTTATGAATCTACCATGCTAAGGATGCAAAATCTACTTGCTTTTACAGAAGAGCAATTAGCATCTTACAATAAATTTCAATTAGTTCCGGATGTGAATTACCTGAGGAAGATCAAAGAGAGTCAAAAGAAATTTGCCAGAATATATCCTTTGTACGACCAGGATGTTAAGTATGAAATTCGTGGATATACATTTCCTTTTACATTGTATGCTGAAGCTGAAGTGAAAGAATTCATCTTCCATTGTGGCTTAGGAGAGTTTGCTCACAAAGGATTTGGAATGATTGATATCGCAAATTCTGATCCTGCACAAAGAACAATTCCATACAAGGGATTCGAAGAAATTAAGTCTTCCATTAGCGAGAATTAAACAACGAATATCCTAACAGCACATCCGTTCTCAGGACCGGGTGCTTAAAATACACCAGTATTTCGTAGGTATTTTTTGTCTCGAAGTGATTCCCTTCGATGATATTCGGATTTTGCGTATAGCCAGGAACATAATACTGATAATCATAGATTCCCTGCTTCAGCAACAGTTGACAAGTATAGATGTCCGATCCTTCCACAAATTGAAGCTTATTTTCATTTTCAGTTTTCCAGTCAGTTAGTCTTCCGACCACATATATATCATCTCTGACATCTTTTGGCGCTTCCAAAAAGAAATGAGTATAAACATATTCACCATCCAAATGCGCATTTCCATAATCTTTGTTTTCTATTACATATCCTCCATCCAGATCGTTAATAATGCTGTACGCTTCATAGCCTCTAAATTTATCCCGCATTAGAAAAGCGTCAAATCTCATATCTGAGTCTGTGATCCTGTTTACATTTTGCATGGTATAATTGACAGAAGTCAGATCGAAAAAACGGAATTCATTTCCGGATTTGAAGTTGTTGGTAAGATTAAAATTGCGATAGATCAGCTCACTTTTGTCCTGATGAATAAAGCTTGGTTGGACACCCGTCAATGCATTATCCCACCGATGGTTTTGACGGATCACCACCGATATTTCAGTGAGTGGGTCGGGAATGGGGTAGTTCGCATAGTTAACCGTAAATTCTATTTGATGTTCCTGGGAAGATTGCATGGCGCCGATGGCACTTGTTTTGGATAGGATGCTTATTTTCTTGTCATAGACAAAAAACCGTCGGAGAAAAGATGGATTGGAAGGATCGTTATCTTTATAAACCATCAGCAGATAATTTCCCGGAATTTTGACTTCAGGAATTTGAAAAGTAAAATGTGTGTAGGGGATCTTTCTATTGGATGAGAATTCATATTGATCGATGTTAAATTCATTAAAATCGTATAAAAATTCACGGTCATTTAAACCCGAAATATTCCAGTTTGCATCGCAGTGAAATATTTTTGCAAAAAAGTAGTTTGCATTTTCTACGTTGATTTCATCAAATTTTAAAATAAGCGGAGTTCTGTTTGCTATAGGTTTTGAATGTGAGGAAAGATCCCCCTGCCGGGGATCGTTGGCACTGAATATGAGGATGGTCTTAATATTGGGATCGTATACTGTATTTTCTGTAGTTTTAGGCTGGCCTTGCCCAAATGAAGAACAGATTACATTTATAATTACAAAAATGATTGATGTTCGGATCATAAATTCATTATTAGAATTTTGGCAATACTAATTATAACTTTAAAGATAAATTTATTTCAATTTTTGTTCCAACTTATTGAGATGTCTTAGTGTCTGATAATAAACAACATATAGAACAATCATCCCGGGATTCTATCATGCACGATTATAGTGACTTAGTAAAGCGTTGTGCACGAGCAGATAATCATGCGCAAAAAGAGCTGTATGATCTGTTTTCGGGACGAATGTTTGTGGTGTGTCTGCGGTACTCAAAATCCCAACAGGAGGCTGAGGATATTCTGCAAGAGTCATTTATTAAGGTGTTTAATAAGATTGAAACGTTCAGGGGTGATTCAAACCTCGTTTATTGGATAAAAAGAATAGTAATTAATACAGCATTAAATCACCAACGAAGCAAGCTGTATCAATATCCCATGCATGACATTGAGGATATGAAAAACGATTATAACCACGAAGATGTATTATCGGGTTTTCAGCTGGAAGATCTTTTGAATATGATAAGATCATTGCCGGAAGGCTGTCAGACTGTCTTCAACTTATACGCGATTGAAGGTTATAATCATAAAGAAATAGGAGAAATGCTTGGTATCAGTGAAGGAACATCCAAATCTCAGTTTTCCAGAGCCAGGAGGTTGCTTCAGGAGAAAATCAGATTGGAAAAATTAAAGAGCTATGAAAATGTCAAATGACAGAGGAGGGTTTGAGGAAGGCTGGAGAAAGGCATTTGAAAATGCTGAAATCTCACCACCTTCATCGAGTTGGGAGAAAATAAATGATCGTATCACTAAAAAGGAATCAAAGCGTATCATTCCTTTTTATCGATATTCTATTGCCGCTTCCGTCCTTTTAGCAATAAGTGTTGGGTTATATTTTGGAGTGGCAGAATTTAATAATCAAAAATCAGGAGAATCCACTCAAATGGTTGAGAATTCAACAGAAGATCACGACTCCGGGTCAGGTGACAACATCATTCAAAATGAGAACCAAACAAAGGATGAAAAGTTAGCTCTGGCAACTGAAAGCCAGGAAAATTCAACCGGGAATGAAATAAGTGCACAAATAGACAATAATGAATCTTTCATAGAGAGAACTGACAAAAATATTTCACAAGAGTCTGGGTTGTCTGATGGTAACATTTCGCAAAAATCGAAAACAGAAGACTTATCTGAAAAAGAACCTTTAATTGCTGAGAATAGATCGAGTAATGAATTGGAATCAAAAGCTTCTAAACAGCAAAGCCTCGAACATGGAGATGCAATATCTGAAAACCCGACATTTTCACAGCTAGCTAGCAATCAGCAATTGTCTTATTCCATAATCAATTTAGACCACGCGCAAAACAGATCCTTACAAGAACCTCAACTAGCGTTGGAAAGTGTAGAAATCCCTGGTGTTGAAAATTATAGTTATGGTTATGAGCTGATTGGAAAAGAGACAAAGCAAAAGGATGAAACGATCTTCTTAACGGGTCTGAATTTCTCTGCCGGTGTTTTCAGTCAGAATTCCGGATCACTGACAAATGCCGAAAGCAATACCAGCCCTTTGTTTGATCAATCCCCCGGAAGTCAATTGAGGGTGATGAGTCCAAATTTAAGCTCAGGTAACAATTTCAATAGCGCTCAAAATTACGATCTACAGCTATCAGAGGAATTCGCTCAGTCTACTGCTTTTAGTTATGGTGCAAATTTCGGTGTCAAAGTAGCAAAAAGATTTGTTCTGTTTAGTGGTTTAAATTATACAAAGGCGTTTTCAAACGTCAATTCTGAATTGGGAATAACACGAAATGGAATCGTGCTGGCAAATTCTTTTTACAGCCTTGAATCTGGTTATTATGATGGTAGTGCGGAAATAAGAAATGAATACGAATTTTTATCAGTTCCTGTAAAAGCTGGTTATGAAATCATTGACCGTAAGTTTAACCTGACCTTTTTTACAGGAGTCTCTTCTGAATTTTTACTTGAGAACTCAATCAGCGCTACTGGTGAGAACATCGAAAACGCTCCCCTTGATAGGGTAAACGATGTTTATAATAATATGTATCTGAATGGCACTTTGAGTATAAATGCCGGATATACCTTTTTGGAGAAGTACCGAATTTATGTTGAACCGATATACAAAAGAGCGATTACGGATTTTATAAAAGATGATTTTAATGAAGACAGAACACCAAGCTTCAAAATGATGATGTTCGGTTTGTCTTACCAGTTTCATTAATTGATGAGGAAAATGAGTGTGAAGAAATTGAAATATCTGTTTTATTGTACCTTGTTTTTGATGAATTCATGCATGGATGGAGATGATGCTACATTTAGTGAGGCACAGTATGACTTTGCATATATCGAGAAATTTGATCAAGGCATTTCAGATTGGATAGGAGGGTTTGCTGATTACCCGGATTCACTTGAATCTGAATTGGACCTGAAGATTGAATATAAGGAACTGGATAATGTATTTGAAGAAGACAATCATGCTCTTGTATTGTCAGGGAAAAATCCTCATGAAGATCTGTTTTATTATATAAGCAGAAAATTTAGTGACCTTGACCCCAATTCGGTGTATCAATTATCTTTTAGCTACGAAATTCTAATGGAGGCAATCGGCAAAAATACAGTTGACGAAACGGAATTGTATTTTAAAGCGGGTGGCTTATCTGTCAAACCCGAATCAACATTGGATTTTTCTCCTGTCTCTGAGAATGCAGCCTACAATTATTTAAATGCTGATAAAGGAAATGATCAGGTCAACGGTACAGATCAAATCTACTATTTTGGTAAAATTGAGGAGCATCTCGATCAGGAAAAAGTTATTCTTAAGGGTGAAACCGATCAGATTAGTATTTTGGTACAAACAAATGCAAATGGAGAGTTTTGGATCATATTCGGAATAGATTCCAACACGCCATCTGAGTTGTCATTTGCCTTTAACACGATTATCGTGTTTTTCCAAAAGCAGTAATAAAACAGAATTAAGAAGTTTTTAGATTATTTTCCGAAGCTCTCTACCCTGTAGTTAAGTTGTGTGGAAAATACCGGAAAGCTGATTTTAACCGTAGCATATATGCCTTCTCCTTTTATTCCAGGTCGATATCCTAATTCTGCTCCATATGCCCAACCAACCTTTCTATTGAACCGGCCTTCCATTCCTGCCCGGGCTCCTAAAAAACTGGTATCGATGATATCAGCAGGATAGAGTACACCATCATTGTAAATATCACTTATCTCAACAAACGGAGTCACTAGTATATCAAAGTATGCAGTAAATATAAGATCACTTACTAATGTTCCATAAATTCTATCAGGTTGGATAGCAGCATTCTTTATCAATGTTAAAGAACCTCCCAGGGCAAATCCCATAGCCGTCATATCGCCGTAAATACTTTCATCACTACCGATAGGCTCACCCTCTACTGTCGTCATCGTTTTACCTTGATTTTCCAGGATTTTCGAGTAATCGGCTGTAGTCGACCATCCGAGACCACCTATTCTCACTCCATACGAACGTCTCATTTTTGTTGGAACGATGGTATGCAATGGGACAGTTGCTGCCCATTTCGCTCCTTCATATCTTTTGGAGTAAAGTATGAATTTTGTTTGAGTATCTTCTTCCCGGTCGACTACATGATAGTTTCCGATCAATTCAAAGAAGCTGTATCCTTTTGGTTCATTATCCACCGTGGAATTTTCGATTGCCGCATTTCTTGTCAATTCAAAACCTGAAGTATAGGCCGTTCTGAAACTCGCGCCAATGTCAAAAACATCATTATGATAATAATGCATTTCAAAGCCAAATCCAGCATTGATGTTGGTGGTATAGAATTCTCCATAAACCGGTTGGACCTGGATGAAGAGTTTAGATATGTCGTATGGATTATCATAAACTTCCTCGTAAGTAAAAGTTTTGGCGTCGGTATTTTCCTGTGCAGATACGCAGGCGCCCCAAAAAATCAATATGCTTAAAAAAATTAACCTTTTCACTTCTGCTTAATTCTGATTTTTCACTATTGAATTAATGACACAATATATATCATTAATGCGATTCCAAAAAAAACCGATTTCGTGGTGAATGTAAGATTATATACCTCTAATTCGCTAATTGTAACTTTTCAGACCAAGAATGGATGTGTTATTACAAAAATAACTGATATATAATAAGTTAGGAGTTCGATTTTAATGAATTGCTTCCAGTGAAATGCGGTTTGCTTCTACTATTTTATCTATATGATTTTGGTCTATGGAAACCGAGATAAATAAAGCTTCAAATTGAGAAGGGGCCAGATAAATACCGTTTTCCAGCATCCTGTTGAAGTATTTGCCAAAAAGGGAAGTATCCGATTGCTTGGCTGAGTCGAAATCTGACACCGGACTTTCGGTAAAAAATAAGCTAAACATGGACCCAATGTGATTTATCGTATAGTTTTTACCTATTTTGGAGAAATTATTCCTTATTCCAGCAACTAATTTTGAAGTGGCTTTGTTAAGCTCCTCATAAATGGTTGGATCGGAATAGAGTTGGTTTAGGGTTTCAAAACCCGCTGCCATAGCAATGGGATTGCCGGATAATGTTCCTGCCTGATAAACGGGACCACTTGGAGAGACAAATTCCATGATTTCCTTTTTGCCTCCATATGCTCCAACAGGCATTCCTCCTCCGATAATTTTTCCGAGGGTTGTAAGGTCTGCCTGAACATTAAATACTTCCTGAGCTCCTCCTCTTGCTAATCGGAATCCCGTCATGACCTCATCAAAGATGAGAACAATTCCTTCTTTGCTGCAAAGACTACGCAATTTTTGAAGAAAATCGTTTTCCGGAAGTACGCATCCCATGTTCCCTGCCACCGGTTCGATAATCAACGCGGCGATATCTCCTTTATTGGTTTGAACCAGTCTTTCAACAGATTCCAGATCATTGTATTTTGCCAGTAAAGTATCTTTTGCCGTTCCTTTTGTCACGCCTGGGCTATCAGGAGTCCCCATGGTTATCGCCCCACTGCCTGCTGCAATAAGGAAGGAATCACCGTGGCCATGGTAGCACCCTTCGAATTTGATCACTTTGTCCCTGCCAGTAAATCCTCTTGCCAGTCTAATGGCTGACATCGTTGCTTCCGTACCAGAATTTACCATTCGGACCTTTTCAATGGAAGGAAACATTTCAGTAATCAGCTCTGCAATGTCTACTTCTTTTTTTGTTGGAGCGCCAAAAGAAAGAGAAGATTTCAATGCTTCATTTACTGCCCCGATAACCTTTTCATTGGCGTGACCCAGAATCATTGGGCCCCAGGAATTGATCAATTCAATAAACTCATTTCCATCTTCATCATAAAGATAAGCGCCTTGAGCACTTTTGATAAAGAGAGGATCTCCACCTACCGCTTTAAACGCCCGAACAGGTGAGTTTACACCACCGGGAATAAATTGTTGAGCTTTTTGAAAAAGTGATTTGCTTTGAGACTTATTGAGCATTCGTTATTTTTTTGTTTGATAACGGACCAATTCCGCACCTTTGAACTTAACGATAGGAATGTTTTGATTATCATTATTTCTCTGCAGGACATAATCGCCAAATAAATATCCTTCCATTGTTTTATCATCAAATTCATTTTGGAAGTGATTGCCGTATTTATTCATCAATTTCCCAAGTAAAATGATGGTTTCATAGCCCAGGCAAGCGTTTAAGGAGGGAAGCGAGTTGTAAGTTTCTTTATACATGCTTTCAAAAAACTTGTATGGACTTGAGTTTTTATCAAGGTATGTCGGCGCAAAAATCAGTGCATTTAGCCTTTCAAGTGCGTCATAGCTGATGATCTGGCTATTCAACCAGCTTTCTTTTCCGAGTAGAACGGTTGTATCACCTCTTGTTTCTAAAGCTGTTATCGTACTGGCTGCATACGCCGGTTGCTCAGATGCTACATAAATAAACGCGATACTATCTCTGCCGATTTTTAATAATTCCGGCATTTCAAAGTCCCTATTTTCCTCATCTTCCATTTCCTCAACTTCTGTTGATTCGGTCAAAAACTGAATGATCCTTTTGGATTGATTTTCCGGAACGCTCATGGAATTGAATGTGCTATCCCCGGCTTCATACATAGTTTGCATAAAGCTTTTTGCCATCAGGGAATCTCTTTGCTCTCTTCCGTAAAATACAAATCCAATTTTATCTTTTTTGTCAACGTTTTTGATAATGTATTCAGCTACCTGCTTTCCCTGAGTTTCATAGGTTGGTTTATATAAAAAAGAATAAGGATTATTTCCAATGATCTGGGAATTACTCGAAAGTGGATTGAACATGTTGATCTTGTATTTGAAGGAGAACTCATTGGTCATCTTAACAGGCCCCGGATAGAGTGGCCCATAGATCAGGTCCACATGCTGAAGTTCTGGTTTGCTTAATATTTGCCGAACCTTGGAAGTGTTATTTTCAGTATCGTAAACAAGTACATCTACTTTAATGCCCAGCGTTTTCAATAGATTCACTCCCAGCAAGACTCCTTGATAAAGATCAATAACAAATTGATTGCGAACGTTTCCTCTGTTATTTTGAAGCTCATTGATCATAAACGGCAACATTATAGCAACCGTATAAGAACTTTTTTTCTTGGATTCCGCAACATCCACAACCTTAAAACTTCCTTCATCAAGGTCGTATTCCTTTATAAGTTTGTAAAGAAGGTCCCTGTTTTGATCGAGCAAAGGCTGTTTCGTGATAGCGCCAGCCATGGTGATCCCGATCGATTTATTATCGGGATATTGTTGATATAGAGACTCAATGGAATCGTAGGAATCAATTTTTTCAAGTTCTGCCAACAATATTTTGGAAGCGTAATCATTATTTTCTTGATTTTTCAGTTCATTAAATGCTTTTATGGCTGAATTGATATCACTTTTTTTGAGATAACTTTTTCCAAGCCAAAGGTTTACCTGATCCAGCTGGTCCCAGGATGGATAGTAAACTTTTATTCTGTTAAATGTACTTAGTGCAGTTTCAATTTGATTTTCATAGTACGCAGAAACACCATAGTAAAAAGTTGCTTCTTTTATGAATGGATTTTCGTTGAATGAACTGGTCAATGGCTGAAAAGCCTGCATGGCCAGCCCATATCGATTCATATTGAACAATTCTTTTCCGTTTTCATAATCTCTTTTGAATGAGGCAATATCCTGAGAAACGGAAAAAGAAATGGTAAATATGGTAAAAACTGCGATTAGAACTTTCTTCATAATAAATTGGTTATTCCCATTCGATGGTTGCGGGTGGCTTTGAGCTAATATCGTACACTACCCGGTTAACAGCCTTTATTTTGTTGATAATTTCATTTGAGACATTGCTCAGGAAATCATATGGTAGCCTGCTCCAGTCAGCCGTCATTCCGTCTACGCTGGTTACTGCACGAAGTGCGACTACATTTTCATAAGTTCTTTCATCTCCCATTACGCCCACAGATTGAATGGGTGTGAGAATGGACAGAGCCTGCCAGACTTCATCATAAAGACCATTCTTTTTTAAACCTGAAATAAATATATGATCTACTTCCTGAAGTATTTTAACTTTCTCAGCTGTGATTTCTCCCAAAATTCTAATTCCCAAACCCGGTCCGGGGAATGGATGGCGGCCTAATATGTTTTGAGGTATTTCCAGGGTTTTACCTACCTCCCTAACTTCATCCTTAAAAAGTGTGTTCAATGGCTCTACTACTTTAAGCTTCATTTTTTCAGGCAAACCTCCAACATTATGATGTGACTTTATAGTTGCCGAAGGGCCTTTCACCGAAACCGACTCTATAACGTCCGGATAAATAGTTCCTTGCCCCAGCCATGAAACATTTTGGATAGCATGAGATTCTTCATCAAATACTTCTATGAAAGTCCTTCCTATGGCTTTTCTTTTATCTTCCGGATCGGTTTTACCTTTTAACGCCTTGTAAAACCGTTCTTTAGAATCCACTCCCTTTACATTTAAGCCCATGTCCTTGTAGGAATGAAGCACTTCCTCAAACTCATTTTTACGTAGCAAACCATTATCCACAAAGATGCAGTAAAGGTTTTTGCCAATAGCTTTGTGGATCAGCATGGCTGCTACCGATGAGTCAACTCCACCGGACAACCCCATGACAACCTTGTCATTACCCAGTTTATTTTTGAGTTCTGCAATGGTCGCCTCCACAAATACATCTGGTGTCCAGTCCTGGTGACATCCGCAAATATGGACAACGAAATTTCTAAGGACTGTTTTACCTTCGATAGAGTGCGTGACTTCCGGGTGAAACTGTATGCCATAGGTATTTTCATTGTCAACCTTAAATGCAGCAACTTGTACAGACTCCGTACTTGCGATAACTTTGAAATCATCAGGCAACTGATTGATGGTATCACCATGCGACATCCACACCTGTGTATCGATCGAGATTTCCTTCAAAAGATCATAATGTTGATCTATTTTGTGAAGATTTGCCCGTCCGTACTCCCTTATTTCAGATGGAATAACATTACCACCGTTTTTCTGAGCTAAAAGTTGGGCGCCATAGCAAATTCCCAATACCGGTACTTTGTTTCGGTATTGACTTAAGTCGATTTCTGGATGCCCGTCTTCCCGAACTGAACACGGACTCCCGGAGAGAATAACCCCTTTAAGATTATCAATGTTTTCCGGTAAATGGTTAAAGGGATGAATCTCACAATACACGTTTAGCTCTCTGACTCTCCTTGCGATCAACTGCGTGTACTGAGAACCGAAATCAATGATTAAAATTTGCTCTGACATGCTGCAAAAATAATAGGATTATTTAATAAGAATAGCATTTCTTATGAAAGGTAATTTTGCAGCAGGAAGTCTATTTGCTAGAGGAATTCTTAATCCATTAATAAACTTGAGTATTGAAGAGGAACAGAAGGTGTTAACTACCTCCAAACTCTGTTCCAACATTTATATATCCCGGGTAAGTCAAAGGAATTTGTTCCAGGTAAATTGTTGGCTTTAGTTTTAACCCAATTCTCGTTGGTTTGTCACTTGCATCTGCCAGATTGAAAGCAAAATTCAGAAGGGCGTCTTTGCTCTCATTCCTGAGGGCATCATAAAGATTAATGCTGATTTGCATAGGAATGGTGGTAACGCTGTTCCCCGGAATTTTCACCTGGTCAGTATTTGTTCCTCTTGTCATTTCAATATCATCTATTGTTAAAATCCAATCGAACTTGCTTAATGCAGCTGGTTTTGAGTTTGGATTTTTTGCTTCGACATTCAATTGAAAAGTAAGAGGTATATTTTTGTTTAGATATGCGCTGGTCAATGTACCAATATCCCTGAAGCCCAAAGCTTTGATATTGTTTTTATCTTCGATATTGATTCCTACCAATTTTGTTTGATTAAGGGATTTCATGCGGAAGTCGCAATTGACGATGTTGGCCATTTGCATGACCGATGCGCATGAATTCAATAAAAATATTGCAGAAACAACAAGAGCTGTAAAAAAAGATTTCTTCATTTTGATTATCATTAAATTTTCAAGACACGATCAATTTCCCTGCCAAAACCACGTATGTTCATTTTCGTGTCTTCCATTTCAAAAATGGCAAATGAATTTTCAGTTTTGGTTTCAACGAGACCTTTCAGGTTGAGAATGTGACAATTATTGACCTTGCCGTAATTTCCCGCATGATTATGCCCGCAGATCCAAGCCTTTAGATTTTTGTATTTGCTAATGACCTTTAAGACCTGTTTATCATTGAACAAATTATGTTTGTCTTCCGGAAAGATCGGGAAATGGCAAAATGCCAGGGAGATCTCATTTTTGGTTTCAAATGCTTTGAGTTTTTGATCAAACCAATTGAGCTGTTTCAGGCTGATTCCTCCATTGTAAAAATTTCCATTTGGGGCATTTTCATCATTCAGCTTTTCCATTTCGACCACTGCCAGATGATAATTGTCGTCTTCTCTCACATTGGCGAAAGTACTGATCTCGCTGCCATCTAAAAATAGCAAATGAACGTTTTTGTGTTGGATGTGATAATAATTCTCTTTTAGTCCAAATTTACCTGGGACCTCTTTCTTTAAATGGTCTTCCACATCATAATCATGATTCCCGATTATGTGATAGATCTTTGGTTTGATCTGTTGAAGGCATTCCATGATCTTTGCATAATTTTCAAATCCCTCGTCAATGGTATCACCGAGATTTACCACGAAATCGGGATTTTCAGCATTGAAGATGTTTGCAGCTTCTTTTACTTTTCTAATGGTTTGCTGGAAATGACGGTCAAGATAAATCTCTCCCTCGCTATGATGAAGGTCCGTTATGACACCAAATTTCAGCGTATTCATAAGGGTGTGTTGTGAATTGTAAAAATAAAAAAAGCCTGCTAATTCGAAATTAACAGGCCTTTTAATTTTGATTACAATTTTGTTATTCCCTGTAAATGTATTTTAAGAACTCTTCTTTTGTAGTTTCATGCTGAAATCTGCCTCCATAATGAGAAGTCACTGTGCTACTGGCTGTATCCTGAACTCCTCTTGAAGACACACACATATGCTTGGCATCGATGATCACAGCTACATCTTCCGTGTCCAGTATTTCCTTGAGTTCTTCAGCGATTTGTACGGTCAATCTTTCCTGAACCTGTGGTCTTTTCGCATAATATTGAACGATCCGGTTGATCTTTGAAAGACCGATTACTTTTCCGCTGGAAATGTACGCTACATGAGCTTTTCCGAAGATGGGCACAAAGTGGTGCTCGCAATAGGAGAATAGCGTGATGTCTTTCTCCACCAGCATTTCATTATAGTGAAATTTGTTTTCAAACAACCGGGGGGTGGGTTTGTTTTTTGGGTCTAAACCGGAAAAAACTTCTTCGATAAACATCTTAGCGACTCTTTTCGGAGTACCTTTTAAACTATCATCGTTGAGATCCAGGCCCATGATATTCATGATCTCCCGAAAATGAGCCTCTATCTTTTCGATTTTTTCCTTATCACTAATGTCAAATGCATCATCCCTCAATGGGGTTTCGAAGGAGGTAGCAACGTGGTTGTCTCCAACCTCTTCAACTTTTAGGTTGCTAACTGGCCGGGAATTCAACAAAATTTCTTTCGGTTTCATATAATGTCACTTTTAACTCAAGGTTTTTATCAATTTCTTTTCTTAAAATATTCCAAATAACCACAGCAATGTTCTCTGCAGTCGGATTAATGGTTTTAAAATCTGGTACATCTAGATTTAAATTTTTATGGTCAAATTTTTTAATAATATGCTTTTTGATCAAGTCGCTTAATACCTTCAGGTCAATCACGTAGCCGGTGACTTTGTCAGGTTCTCCAATAACCTTTACGATCAGGGTGTAATTGTGTCCATGGAAATTGGCATTATTGCAAAGGCCGAATGCTTTTTCATTTTCCTCCTGAGACCAACTCGAAACATGGAGTCTGTGTGCAGCGTTAAAATGTTCTTTTCTGTAGACAGCTACTTTCATCCGGATTATTAAACTTCGGTATTAATTAAAATGTTTTGTATTTACTTCAATTGTCTTTCAATAAACAATACTTCCCTCATAATGAGGTGGCAAAGGTAACCAAAATACTTTAAGAATGTTTGGTAACATTAATGTCAGCAAGGTCTAATGCATTTAATGTATTGAACTGTGATGTTAATAATGTGCACTATTAGGTAAATGGCTGGTCTGCCTTACTTTCAGAACAAGAAACTCTATGCCAAGAGGGTTTTGGAAAGTTTATATGGATGCGCAATGCTACCAGAGCTTTAATCCATCGATGTATTTAAAGTCCTTTTTGTTTAAGGTATATAATGGAATATCGTGAGCAATGGAAGTTGCTGCTATAAGACCATCTGGAACACTTAAATTATGGCTCAGCGAGTAATTGGTCATTAATTCGATAAACTGGTCGCATACCTGCCTACCTATATCCAATACCTTTAAGTATGAGAGGTCTTTTTTAATCCTGGTGAGTTCTCTCTTGTTCAATGCTCCATAAATCAACTCACCTGAAGTAACTATGCTTACCGCAATGGCCTCCTGGCCTATGGACTTCAGCGAATCAACTATAACAGGATTTTCCTTATAAAATTCTATGATGATGTTGGTGTCACAGAGAACTAACGGCTCCTTTTCCATGCTTTTTCCCGAAGTTCGTCCGCATTAATATCCCTGTTTTTCCATAAACCTGCCGAAGCAAAAAAATTATGTTTTTTGACAGAGGGTTTTCGCTTGAACGAAGCCTCTTCAACTTCAACAAAATCCAGTTGTTTCATTAGTTTTAAGAAAAAACTGAGTTTGCTATTGTCTTTTATTGTTAGGATTATTTTTTGCATATCCATAAAGATAACGATTTAAAACGATGATTTTGTTTTAATAACTGATTTGCCCTGTATTGTCAATCAAAAATCAGGTGATCTGAATGGCCCTTCAATTTTTCGACATAATCTCTGTTTACATTAGTCTCTACAATGATGTAGTCAAAGAAGGAACCTTCCGGAATGATAAAATTAGAGTTTTTGATTTTAAGAATTGTGTTATTATTAATAGAGAACAATTCAAACTGCTCATTTTCATAGTGCGGAATGCCGTCTATTCGGTCACTCAGCCGAAATTGTTCCGTAAAGAAATCGACTGATCGTGAACGATCGTCTTCTTCAGAGCTTGTCCAATATTCTTTTCCATTATATATAACAACGGCTTTTGATGGATAACCAAGGTATTCGATACCTTTTTGATTTTTGCGGCCTGAAATGTCCTGAACTTTGAAAAGCATAAACAGGATCATACAAACGGGAACAAAAGCAAAGTAGGAGAGCTTTTTTCTAATGATAAATCCAAAAATAAGCAGGATTAGAACAAGCAGAATCAGGCATTGCCATATATTAATATTTATGTCAATAACTGGGGGAAGAAATTGCAGAAGAAAAGTAATGAATGCATACACTAAATCTACCATTAAGTTAATCAGGAAGGCAATTCCATCAGATATGTATTTCAATGGACTGGTCAATAGAACAATAAGCCCTCCACTTAATAAGAAAAAAGCAAAAGGAATGGCAATCAGGTTAAAGATCAGAAAATAGGGTTGAAAGTTTCCAAAGTAGTACAAAGTCAGAGGAAGGGTTCCTATTTGAGCAGCCATTGACACGCAGGCGATTTTCCAGAAGTAATCAAAAAACTGGTATTTGATCTGCAATAAGCGATAAAACCGGTCATAAAATAAAATGATGGAAAACACAGCAGCATAGGAAAGCTGGAAGCTTATATGAAATAGTGCATTTGGATTAATAAGTAACACGATAAAAGCTGATACTGCGGTGGTATTGATCGGCTGGTTTTTTCTCATCAGCATCTCGCTAAATAAGAACAGGCTGAACATAATGCAGGCGCGGACAACAGAATTGGACCAACCCGTTATCATGGCGTAACTCCACAGAAAAAACAGGACTATGAAAATGTAAAAGACTTTGCCAAATGGGAATCTTTTGATGAATCCCAATGAAAAATGGAGGAAGAGGTAGATAATTCCCACGTGCAATCCACTTACAGCGAGAATGTGCATAATGCCGCCATACTGAAAACTCTCTTTTGTTTCAGGATCCAGATCATTTTTATCGCCAAGGATCAATGCGTTGACAATTGAAAAAGTAAGAGAATCAAACTTGCTTTTGAAAATTGCTTCAACTTCATCGTTTATCTGATGGCCTATTTTTGAGAAAGAAATGCCGTTTATTGGCTGTAAAGGCACAATATCATTTTGTTGCACGTATTGTTGTAAGAAAATCCCCTGTTTTTTATAGAAACTGAAAAAATCTATATTATAGATATTTTCCGATGTCGTAATAGGAAAACTTTTGTTTCGGATGACATAATTATTACCTCCTTTTAATACCAGGTTATTATCTCCTATTAATAGTATTTTACCGGTCTTTTCTACCCATACACTATCATAAAGGGCTGAATTCACTTCCAGCATATATCGATTTTTTCTACCTGAAGTCCACTCTTTTGTTATTTGTCCACTATAATAATGGGCGTCTTCATGATGGTTTAAAATATGGGATTTTATGTTGAAAGGATTTTGGTTCAGCGCTAAGAGATAACCCACGGAAAACAGAGTCAGGTGTATCAGGAAAATTCCTATATAAGCCTGTTTTTTAAATAGATAAGAGGATAGTATTAGTTGAAAACTTAAAAGAAAAGTAGTGATAATTATAACGCAAAAATGCGCTTCCTCGAATTCAAAAGGTAAACATTTCCCAAAAACAATACCTATGCAATATGACCCCAGTATTTTAAGAAAAGGTGTAGAATTCCAGAATCTATGGTTATTGGAAAAATAATATTTAATATCGAAAATATTCAAAAATAAGACTGCTTTAAAAATATAAAAAATTATAAGTATCTGTAAAACAACTATTTATATAATGTTCACTATTTAACAATAGTTGTAATTAGTATACTTTTCTTGCATCAAAGAGTAAGTTTGGAAATCGTATAAATTGCACGGCAAAGTACTCAATTTAGCCTTATTTTTCGAAAATAGATTGACTGTTCCATAAAAATCATTTTTTGAATATGGATGTTACTGTCCTGAATGAACTTTTAGATTTTACGGAAGAGGCGATTCTGATTATTGAGGAAAACGGGAACATAACTTTTTCTAATGCACGTGCCAATCAATTATTGGGGGCAAATAGGAAAAGAATTGTAGGGGAGAATATCAGGGATCTCTTTCATCCTTCCCTGAAGGATCTGTTTGAAAAGGAGTTTGCTGCTCTTCTTCAAAAGGATCTTCCTGAGGTTTATTTTAATTCGTTTTTGGAAAGCGAAATGAATAATAACCTGCGAATTAGAATTAAGCCATTTAAAGTAAAAAACTATATTTTGACTTTTACGGCTCTTGAAAACTCAGAGCCTTTCAATGCCTATCAGCTTTATAAGCTATTGGCTGAAAATGCCTATGACATCAACCTAATGTATGATGATCAAAAGCTGATCTATATAAGTCCATCCATTCATGATTTTCTGGGGTATTTTTCTGGTGAAGTCAATACCATTCGCGATTGGTTTGAGTTGATCCATCCTGATGACCGTAAAAAGGTGATCGCTGAAATCGAAAAAGACAAAAGTGACAAATTGATTTATTCATTTATCACCTATCGTCAGAAGCACAAAAAGGGTCATTATCTATGGTTTGAGACGAAGATCAGGCATGAATACAATTTTGACGGGTCTGTAGTTAATATCCTGACCTCAATGGATATCACAAAGAGAAAAAAGGCGGAAATCCAGCTGGAACAGCAGAAGGAGTTCATTGAGGAGCTGTTTGATACCGACCCTAATTTGATATTTGTGAGGGATGGGAATGGTAAAATTATTTATTGCAACCTGGCTGTAGCCGATCTTGTTGGCATGCCTCGGGAAGAGTTTCTGGCTCTTGAAGAGAACCATTTCCCTGCCCCAAAGCATGATCTGGATGTGTACATGGAAATGGAGAAAAAGGTCATTAACCATGGGCAGGAGATCCTGATTGAGGAGAAAATTGAAGATAAAAATGGCGTGGTGAATCATTTTCAGACATTGAAAAAACCACTCAAAACCAAAGACGGAGATATCAATATCCTGAATATCTCAACGAATATTAATCAGATAAAATATTATCAGAACGAAAGTCAGAAAGCAATAGCTGCCCGAACGGAGTTCTTTTCAGCGATGAGTCATGAGATCAGAACTCCCATGAATGCCATCATGGGAATGGTAGATTTATTGCTAAAGCGAAACCCAAGGGAAGATCAGCTAAAGCTCATGCAGGCATTAAATTTTTCATCAAAAAATTTGCTCACCCTGATCAACGACGTTCTGGATTTCTCAAAAATTGAGGCCGGGAAGATCGAAGTAGAAGAAATCAATTTTAACCTCATGGAATTGGTTGATAATATTTACATGGGACTCAAGCCAAAAGCACTTTCTAAAAACCTCAGCCTGGGATTGCTGTACGACGAAAAAGTTCCAAAAGTAGTCAGGGGAGATTCCATAAAGATCAGTCAGATCCTTAATAACCTGATCGGCAATGCTGTCAAATTCACCGAAAAGGGGAATGTTTCCATTTACCTGACGCTCGCTGAAAAATCGGAGGATGATTATCGGATTAAAATGAAAATCAAGGATACCGGGATCGGTATACCGGAAGATAAATTATCAGATATTTTTAATCCATTTAAACAGGCAAGTGCGAGCACAACCAGAAAGTTCGGAGGAACGGGATTGGGATTGACAATTGTCAAAAACCTGGTTGAGCTGTTAAATGGACAGATAAAAGTAAAAAGCGCTGATGGTAAAGGATCCGTTTTCAGTGTTGAGATACCATTCAAAAAACCGGATAGCCAGGATTTGGAATTAGTTGTTCCTGATACTGCTATTCAAAATATGAATTGGAAGCTGGATCTGAATATCCTGTATGTTGATGATGTCATTACCAACCAGTTTTTGATCGAAGAGATTTTGAAAGGGTGGGGCATTGAGGTGGAACTTGCTTCCAATGGCAAGGAAGCGCTCGAAAAAATTAAAACCAAGAAGTATGACCTGGTCCTGATGGATATCCAGATGCCCGGAATGGATGGCTATACCGCAACAGATATGATCAGGCAAATGGATGACGAATATTTTAAGAAAGTTCCGATTGTTGCGTTGACGGCAAATACATCTAAATCAACACGAAGCAAATTGAGTAAGGTCGGAATGCAGGATTATATCCTAAAACCGGTTAACATAGAAGACCTCAGGGCAAAGCTCATTAAGAATTCCAATCTGAATGAAGAGCTGGACCTGAGTAAATTAATTATCGAAGAGGAGTCCGGAAACCAGGTTGTTACAACTATTAGTTATCGGCAGACAGATAAGTTGTTTTTGACAAACATGGTGAAGTACCAGGATTTTCTGAAGAAAACTATCAATGAGTTTGAGATGAACTTCCAGGAATTGTCATTCGCGATGAAGGCAGGGGATATGGATGCATACAGAAAGATCCACCATCGGATGAAAAGTATCCTGTCAACCTTGAATATGCACGATTTGAAATCCGTGGTAGATGATATCCTGGATAAGCTGGATAGCGAGCCGGGAGATTTTGATTTTGACTCAGAATATCAAAACCTCAAATTTCAGTTTGATTTCGTGCTGGATAATTTGAAGAATAAACTATCGTCTCTCAAGTGGCACTAGATCGTTAACGTCATCTCACAGTGTAATATGCCACACTCTTCAAACTGTTTTCCCACCTGCTTAAAGCCAAACTTCGCGTAAAGCGGGATCGCATCCACCTGAGAGTGAAGATAAACCAACTCCTGATCGTTCAGCTTGTTTGCCTGCACATCTTCCAATACCTTTTTGACCAGCAAACTTCCTATCCCTTTACCCCGCCACTCCTTCAAAATGGCAAATCTTTCCAGTTTAAATCCACGATCAGTTTTTCGCCATCGTGCCGTTCCGATTGCTTTTCCATCATCATCCCGGGCGAGATAGTGCTGGCAGACATTTTCAAATTCATCGATCTCAAATTCCTTTGGAACCTTTTGCTCTTCGACAAAAACACGCTCCCGGATCAAGTAAGCGTCAAGCAATTCCTGGAAATCAATCTTTTTTACCGTTACTGACATTTTTGACTTTGGCGAGATCATAGGCGTTGACGATGTCCTTTACTATCTGATGTCGGACAACATCTTTAGCCTCGAGATTAATAATAGAAATACCACTAATATTTTTAAGGATATCTACCGCCTCGATCAACCCTGAATTTTGGTTGCGGGGCAGGTCCACCTGTGATTGATCGCCGTTGATGATGAGTTTTGATTGAGGCCCAAGCCGCGTGAGAAACATCTTCATCTGCATGCCTGTGGTATTCTGAGCCTCATCCAGCAGAATGAATGCATTGTTGAGTGTGCGGCCTCTCATATAAGCCAGTGGGGCAATTTCTATCACACCACTCTCACGGTAGTATTTTAGTTTTTCATGTTGGATCATATCGCCCAGTGCATCATAGATGGGGCGCAAATAGGGGTCGATTTTTTCCTTCAGATCACCGGGCAAAAAGCCAAGGTTTTCACCGGCTTCTACTGCCGGTCTTGTGATGATGATCTTTTTTATTTCCTTGTTTTTCAACGCCCGAACAGCAAGAGCTACGGAAATGTATGTTTTACCGGTTCCGGCAGGCCCAAGGGCAAAAACTACGTCATTCTTTTTTACCGCATCCACCAGCAGCTGCTGATTTCGCGTTTTGGGTTTAATAACAAATCCTTTGGTACCATAAACAAGCACATCCTCCTTGTCGATTTCCAGAACAGGGTTTTCCTGCTCGATATAGTTTTTCACATTTGTATGAGTCACCTTTCCATATTTGTGGTAGTGATTGACCAATGAATTAAGGATGTCATTGATCTTTAGGATTTCAGTACCGGATCCCTGGATCCTGATCTCGTTACCTCGGGAAATAATTTTTGTTTTCGGAAAAGCGGACGCTACTTCTTTGATATTTGAATTGTCAACCCCTAAAAAGTCAACCAGCGAGATGTTTTCTAAAGTAATTACTTTTTCTACCAAATGACTTAATTATTAATGTTTTCTCTTTTAATTTTCTACTTAAAAAATTTTTACTTTGCACCAGCAAAAATACACAATTATTGGCTTCTCTCTATGGCTATTATCACTTTTATGTCTGATTACGGTACCAAGGATCATTACGTTGCAGCGGTCAAGGCAAAAATCTTAAGTATCAACCCCAGCATCAATATTGTTGATATCAGCCATAATATTAAGCCCTACGATATAGCCCACGCATCTTACGTTTTAAAATCCGTTTTCAGGGATTTTCCCAAAGGAACGGTTCATCTATATGCTGTGGATACAATTGGTCAAAAGGGCAGCCGGTACATTTGTGCCAAGCTGGAAGATCACTTTTTTGTGGGGAATGACAACGGTCTTTGCAGCCTGATCAGCGAAAAAGAACCGGATATGATTTCCGAGCTATTCTCTGCCAAGCAGGATGGGAAAACTTTTCCTGCAAAGGATGTGCTTGCCAAAGCAGCTGCCATGATCGCCAGCGGATCGAATATGAATGATGTCGGAAAATTCACAAAGGATGTTGAAAGAAAGGTAGCCCGGAAATTTCGTGCGACGAAAAAGCAGATCTCAGGCAACGTCATACACATCGATCATTATGGAAACCTGGTAACAAATATCGAAGAGGAGGTTTTTCAGATCATCAGCAAAAACCGGAAATACACCGTTCAGTTTGCCCGGGAGAAACTGACAGAGATCAATGGCCTGTGCAATGAAGCGGAAGATGGAGATTGCTTCGTGATCTTCAACAGCAATGGCTATCTGGAGATTGGCATCAACAAGGGGAATGCCTCCGAGCTGCTCGGCCTGAAGTACGACAGTCCGGTGAATATATTTTTTGAAGGAGAATGAGCAAAGGGCAGGGAGCAGAGGGCAAAGCTCAAAGGAAATGTTTCAGCAACCAGTAACTCAACCAACCCAATAACTAAATCACCAAATCACTCAATAACAAATAACCGAATAACAATTAACTATTCTTTTGAAAATAAAAACTCTTTAAATACTTTTGCAAGCCCGTTGAAAGGATGGGTTTTAAATATTGACATGCCCAGGTGGCGGAATTGGTAGACGCGTTGGTCTCAAACACCAATGTCAGCAATGACGTGCCGGTTCGACTCCGGCCCTGGGTACTTTTCAGTTTGGAGTGTGAGACTTGAGCAAGAGTCCTCGCTTCAAACTTTTTCCTCTCTACAAAAACTCCCATGTACCAGTCGATATTCATAACTGTCACTAGTTCGAGCCTGCCTGTCGGCAAACTGGCATCCGCTTCGATTCATGAATCATGACCTAAACTTGTCCTTGTAAAGAATGTTCTCATTTGATGTCCGCAGCGGACGCTGCTATTCTTTTGTTTCTATTCATTGTTGGCACAAGGGCCGTTACACTTATCCTTGTGCCAGAGGGGGGTAATCATTTGAATTTTGATTGTTTTGTGCTTTTTAGGGAGATTAGAAAGTGCATTTTAAATTGTTTTTGTAAAACATTAGCATTTCTGTTATTTAGGAGAAGTAAAAAATGTAAATAGTATAAAAGCTGTTTTTTCTTTAACTTTTCTATAATATATAGTAATTGTACTATCTTGATAAGTAATCGCTATTTTCTTGAAGGTTTTGCTGGAAAATATTTCTACTGAATGAATTTTATTATACATAATCTTTTTCTCTTTTTGCTATTTATCACATCTTTTGTTGATTTTGACACTAACTGTAAAAGGCTTGAATCACTTAGTGGAAATGAGGCTATTGGTGATTATCATTTTCATTATTTATCACAACGATGCGCCAAAGATGAAGAATCATCAGATAGGAGATACCTTATTCAAAATGATATTCAAGTTAAGCTTCCTGTAAACTGGAAGAACAACCATGAGACCTTTATTTATTGCACCATTCCTGGTAATTCATTCTTGGAAATCAGAAAGCCATCAAATCATTACCCAATTAAAGGAAAAACTTCTATCCATTTTGGGTTTAATAAGGACGAATTTCACGCTTATCCACTCGCATTTATAGAAAATCCTGAAGCTAGTTTAATATTTGACTATAGAGATTTGATTGAAGAACCAAAAGTTTTATATAGTGCAATCGAAGGTTCATTTCTATCTCAAAACGATAAAAAATTTAATGTGAATTTTGAGTTACACTCATTTAGTCAAGTTAAAGATGGTGATATTCTTACAATTGGAAATGCCTTTCTTGTAAAAGATGAAAATTCCTATAAAATTTTACAGCCTCTTCAAAAACCATTAGAGGGTTTATCTCTAAGATTGTCAATCTTAGAAGATTATCCTGTTGAAAAAGTTAAGATTTATCAATTTGGCGAGACCCCCACAATTAATTATAGAAGCCACACTCCTAATTCTGGATATGTGGTTTTTGAGGATGCTAGATATTTTAAAAGGATTGATAACAACATTGAGCTATTCTATAATCAAGAGCTTTTGTTTACTACAACAATCCCTATATATATTCCAACAATTCAATATTAAAAACTTGGAAAAGATTGAAACTATCTAGCAGATGTTTATAATAAACGCCTTAAAACGATCAAAAAATTTAATTGGCGATGTATTCACTATTCTTAATGCTATATTAGTATTAATTGAATCATTTCTTGGTATTATTTTTATAAACTCAGAGATTCTAAAAAAGGTACTTTTGGGTTTTATTTTTAGTTCGGGTCTGTTGGCGTTTTATTTAATGCCAGAAATGATTAGGAAAATCACAGCTAATAAACTAGTTAGTAAAAGGAGTATTTGTATTATATGGTGCATAATTTCATTTTTAGTCTTTTTATCAATTATTTCTATTTTAAGACCAGGTTTTGTAATTGACAAACCAATATTATTAAAACTTAATTCCTTCTTTATTACTTTTCCTTTGACCAATATTATTCTTGGGTTACTTGCCGGAATATTCACTTTTAACTTTATTATTTTTATTAACTTATATTCTCCGAAAACAATTAAAAAAATCTTTGAAAAAAAGAATTAATTAACATTCCTCAATTATCCACAGAATACTCTGAGGCTGGATAATTGAATACATCGGAGCCACTGTCTTAGTAGTGTCTTTTCTGAGACCCCACGTTAACGAAAATTAACCACACTTGTTAAGCTTCGGATGGCATTCAATCGAGTTGCTCAACTCGTTAAATCGAGAAGCAGATGTCGTTGAATCGAGATGCGCAACTCATCCGGAAGAGTTGCTCAACTCGTTTTGGGGAAATGGAGACAAAGTTTAGACTCTCTAAGTTACTCAAAACACTTTGCGGAAAATGTTCAGACACTACGAGGGAAATATCCCGGCTCTTTGAAGAAAGTGTTCCGATACTTTGAGGGAATTGTTTGGAGGCCTTAACTGTCTTAGTAGAGTCTTCGTCAGAGGCCCCGCGTATTCTCAACCCTTTCTGTGATCGACCGCGGGATCGCCAAGGCAGACCCCGTTGAAACAAAAAACCAGATAGTTTAAAGCCAAAAACCCCTTTCTATGTTGCCATATCAAGGGGTTTTATCATTAGAGGCTAGGCCTTACTGGTTAACGGTCTATACTTAGCCCAAAATTGTCATTAGAAAATCTATTCCGAGTATAATTCACTTCAAATCAGTCACTTCGTTTTGTTTTTCTCAATCGCCATAGCGTTGCTATGCCTCCTTCGTAAAACTTCCTGATTTATTGTGGATTATACTCTCATCACGAAGTTCTAATAACAAATTTGGGCTTAGAAATACACTGCGGCGAGGTATTTTTTCATATATGTTGTGAAATCAGACCTTTCCTCTTTTTTAAGTTTGTTGGAAATATCATTATCAGCTTCACAGTAGTTGGGAATTTCTATATAAAATGTCGTTCCTTCATCTTCCGTCGAATCAATCCTGATCTGACCTTTCAGCGCCTTAACACAGTCCTGTACCAGGAAAAGCCCGAGACCCGTACCTTCTACATTTACACCTTCCACACGATGGAACATGTTGAAGATGCTATTTAACTGATCTTTCGGAATACCAATGCCATTGTCTTTTACTTCAATGAGTGATTTGTCTTCCAGCACATCCACCTGGATATTGACAGTTGACTCATCTTTGTTTTTGTCGTGGTATTTAAATGCATTGGAGATCAGGTTATTCAGGATAATTTTCACCCTAAAAATATCCGTTACAAAATCCCTGTTTTGAACGATACTCACGGACTTTTTAATGTTTTTAAATTCTTCGGTGTGTTCAATTCCATCCAGGATTTCACTGATCTCATGGGAATAGTCTACATTCGCCGGTTTGACGTTGATCATGGCGTTTTTGGAATAGTTCAATATATCTTCAATAAAAGCCCTCAACCTGTTAATGCTTTTTTCCTTCATATTGAAAATGTCGAGCATCCTGTCATTCTGCGTTTCATTCCTGGCGATATTGATCAGCCCCTGGATAGACAGCAATGGGGACTTCAGATCGTGCGAAACAACATACATCAGTTTGTCAAGCTCATCGTTGATGTCTTTCAATTCTTTGTTTTGAATGGCCAGACTATTCTTAAGCTGGTCTACTTTCTTATAAACTCTTGAGAAATAGAAAGGCAGGATCAGGGAAACCGACAGGATCAGAAAGACCAATCCGATTGGTAACAATTCAACGGAATAAATCAAATCCCGATAAACCAGGACATCGTTGATGAATGTGACATATAACACAGCTGTACCGCCTATAAATAATCTTGCTTCCAGGCTTCCCTTGTAAGCCAACCTGGAGACCCTAACCAGGTAATAGACAGACAGGCTTACAAAAGTAATATGGAAAGGCGTTAGAGAATACTCGAAGATATTTTGCGGTGTGGCAATAACGAGTAGAATGAAGCCTACCATGACAGTGGTGATCCAAAACGTAAATTTCCTGGAAAGAAAACCCTTGAATACTGCATTTGTAAACAGAAAAAAGAATAGTGCTGTGGCGTAGAATGTGAGATAACCAAATCGCAATGACCATGCCCATGGCAGGGAAATCCATTCATACAAAACGGATTCCTGGTTTGTTAACATACGGATCGATATTGACAAACAAATTAAGCCTAGGTAGAGAAGTTGTTTTTTCGACAAAAAGAAATAAAATCCCAGTAAATAGACAGCTACCAATAGAAAACTTCCTATCAGAAATAGATTGAAATAAGAGTTGAGTTTTGCTTTTTTAAGTAAACTTTCACTGGAACCAAATACGGGGTAGCCTATGATACCGGAAAAAGACTGATCAATGTATGGCAGGTTGATGACGATGTGATAAACCCCATTCTCCTGGTAGTTCAGATCGAAGATCCTTGATATATTCCTATGTCCGGCCCCTGTATTTTCTCTGAAATCGGTTAGCTTTTGATTATTGACCAAAACCTCTGCATCGTAAAATACCGGTGGTAGTTTTAACCCCGGATCTTTTATGGAAGGGTCGACCACAAGCTTAATAAAAAAAGTGGATGTACCTGATCCGTCGTCCTGTTGAGAGTCTTTGTAAAATTCAGGCCAGTTGCTGCTGAGATCAATTGTAGTGAAATTGTCGATAGGAATTTCACTCGTGTCATTGATCCATTTATTGTGAAGAAAACCCCAGTTATCTTTTAGTGAAAAGGAAGGATTATTTGTGTCTTTGTCTTTTTGTAATTCTACCACAGCTTTAGCGGTAGAAGTACCACTATTCTCCACTTTTGAATAGCTTTGATAAGAAAAAATCAGCAATGATATAATAAAAAATAGCCTCATTTTGTGATTTAGCCTGACTTTATCAAAAAGAAAAAGCCAAACTTGAAAAATTAAATACCTACAAAAAAATAATTATACTTTAACAGCATACTAAAGTACTGAAAAGAATAATGCGGGATTCGAAATTTGGATTAATCCGGTATATTCATCGATGAACTGTTGTATATACAGGATTTTTGATTGAAATATTTTCTACCTCTGTTTGTTATATTTCTTACTCATTTTAAGGAGTTTACAGGAAATTGAAGCTGTAAGCTGTTGGATAAAAAATAGATGTTACCTGGCCTAAACCCGATTATTGTGATATTGAACTATATCAATTCCATTTGCTCGTCCGATACTTCCATGTTATGAAATACATTCTGAACGTCTTCATTTTCTTCCAGCGCTTCGATCAATTTCATTACTTTCAGGAACGCATCGTCGTCTAATTCGACCGTTGTGTTGGGAATTCTTTGCAGCTCAGCCGTTTCAGGTTGAATGTCCATCTCTTCCAGTTTACCCTGAATACTACCAAAATCAGGTAGCGAACAAGTAATATGGAAATAACCATCTTCCTTTTCGATGTCCTCAGCGCCTGAATCGATAATTTCCAGGGTAAATGAATCTTCATCACTGACTGCATCCACGGAAACATCAAATATCCCTTTTCTTTCGAAGATAAATTCAAGGGATCCGTTGGTGCCCAGGTTGCCGCCATATTTAGAGAAGGTAGCTCGTACACTCGACACAGTTCTGTTGTTGTTGTCGGTCGTACATTCAACAAAAACAGCAATTCCATTTGGAGCGTATCCTTCAAAGGTCACTTCAAAGTACTCGGTAGCATCTGCTCCTGACGCTTTTTTGATGGCCCTTTCGATATTGTCTTTGGGCATATTGTTGCTTTTGGCATTGGCTACAGCAAGCCTTAATTTTGGATTAGCATCCACGTCGGGTCCCCCACCTTCTTTTACTGCAATGCTAATGTCCTTTATTAACCGGGTGAAAAGTTTTCCTCTCTTGGCATCAATAGCTCCCTTCTTGCGTTTTATGGTTGACCATTTACTGTGACCTGACATATATTAACTTTTAGAGTTTTCCGCAAAAATAATCGTTTCTTTAAAAAAATGGTATTACTTGATCAAGATAAATATGTTACTGGTTATTAGATATTGCCTGACAATCTTTCAATAATTCTATTTTATATCCCTCTTCGACCGATAAGTTTATTTAAACGGAATCTCCCAGTCATTTTCAAAGGTAAATGATTCGATTTCTTTTCTATTTCTGTAGAAGATTTCATCCTTGGGAATTTCATCCATTTGGCTCGGATCATGTTTGATTTTGCCCACTGCCATGGCTGCCAGCACTTCGTATTCTTCTGGTATATGAAAGATCTTTTGTGCTTTTATGGCATCAAATCCACCCATTTGATGAATGTAAATGTCTTCGTGTGCTGCCTGGATCGACATCATTGCAACGGCCTGACCGCTATCAAATGCATGAAACCGATTTGGCGCATTATTTCTTGTCAGCATTTTCTTACCCACAGATATTAACAGAACAGGCGCTGAACCTGCCCAATGTTGATTATGTTCATTTAAGCAGCTGAATATCTTATCGTAGCTTCCTGTGTCTCCTTTTATTCCAATGATAAATCTCCAGGGCTGTTCATTGTAGGAGGAAGGAGCCCAGGAAGCAGCTTCCAGTAGTTTTAATAGTTGTTCTTTTTCAATGGGCTCATCTTTGAATCCATGAGGGCTAAATCTTTTTTTAATTAAAGGGTGCAGGTCGTATATCGTTTTCGCCAGTTTTATCATTTTTTTGTTATTAATTATCCTCTGTATTTACTTCTTTTAAACCTTATTGCATGTCAAAAGGTTTATTGTATAAACAACAATTATGGGATTAAAGATAGGTGATAAAGCGCCGGATTTTCAATTGCCATCCACAGATGGTCAACAATTCAGCCTGTACAAGGATCAAATGGGCAAGCCATGCATATTGTATTTTTATCCCAAAGATTTCACGCGTGGATGTACGGCACAAGCCTGTAGCTTCAGGGATCACTTCGACGAATTTAAGGGTTTGAACATCGATGTTTACGGGATTAGTATGGATTCTGTAAAGTCACACCTTAAATTCAAGGAAAAGCATAAGTTGCCTTTTGAACTATTAGCAGATACAGATGGAAAGGTGGCAAAATTATTCGATGCAAAAGTACCTTTTTTGAGTCTGACAAAGAGAGTCAGTTATTTATTGGATGGCGATCAGAAAATACTGTTTATTTATAACAGTATGATGGGATTTAACAAGCACTTTAAAAAATTAATTGAAGAAGCTAAATCGGGGTATTAATGGTTTGTTTGCCATTTTCCAGCATGATTCCGTCTTTCATTTCCAGTGACCGATCGGCCATTTTTGCTAGCTGCTGATTATGGGTGACGATCACAAAAGTTTGATCCAATTCATTTCTAAGACTAAAAAACAATTCATGAAGGTCATTTGCATTTTTTGAATCCAGGTTTCCGCTGGGCTCATCGGCAAACACGATCTTCGGTTTGTTGATCAAAGCTCGGGCTACTGCTGCCCGCTGTTGTTCTCCACCTGATAATTGTGAAGGTTTGTTGTCTGCTCTACTGTCTATACTAAGCATTTTCATTAATGACTTAGCCCTTTTTTCAACCTTGGCTTTCGAATGGTTTCCTATAAATCCCGGAATGCAGATATTTTCAAAAGCTGTGAATTCCGGTAATAAATTATGGAACTGAAAAATGAAACCAATATTGGAATTCCTGAATTTTGCCAGCTGATTATTTTTCATCCGACCGATCTCCATATTTTCTATCCACACATTTCCGTGATCGGCCTGGTCAAGTGTGCCCAATATGTGAAGAAGTGTACTTTTACCAGCTCCTGAAGCACCAACAATGGAAACAATTTCTCCGGCCTGGATATTGAAATCAATTCCTTTTAACACCTGTAAATCACCGTAAGATTTTATAATTCCCCTGGCTGTTAACATAAATATTTAAAATTATTCATCAGTCGATGTCACTATCTTGTTCCCGAAATATGACTTCAATGAATTTATTTAATCATTCCCGTCAGATGACAAAAAGAGGATTAAAAAAATAACGTTCTCAAACTTATTTAAATCTACTTCTTTTACCAAAAATTATTTTGCAAAGTGATTTTATTAATGCTGTTCAATGTTTAGCTTGTGAATCAGCCATAAATCAGTTAGTTTCGCCCAAAATTCGGAAACATTCTCCGGAATAATAAGATTCCATTTGATCAATAAAAAACTTTTCTCTAATGAATATTCATGAATATCAGGCTAAAAGTGTATTAAAAAAATATGGTGTGAGGATCCAGGAAGGCTATGTAGCGGATACTCCCACGAAGGCATCAGAAGCAGCAAAGAAACTAAATGAAGAAACGGGAACATCCTGGTATGTGGTAAAAGCCCAGATCCATGCAGGTGGCCGTGGAAAGGGAAAAATCAATGAAACCGGTTCAAATGGTGTGGTTTTGGCAAAGTCGTTGGCCGAAGTACCGGAAAAAGCAGAGAAGATCCTGGGAGGAACCCTTGTTACCAAACAAACCGGCGATGCTGGAAAAGTGGTTCATAAAATCCTGGTCGCGCAGGATGTTTATTATCCTGGCGAGTCTGAACCAAAAGAATTTTATGTAGGCATATTGCTCGATCGTGCCAAAGGATGTAATGTTATCATGGCATCCACCGAAGGAGGGATGGATATCGAGGAAGTTGCTGAAAAAACGCCTGAGAAAATTGTAAAGGAATGGGTTGACCCACAGCTCGGATTACTGTCCTTTCAGGCAAGGAAAGTGGCATTTAAACTGGGATTGGAAGGTACGGCATTCAAGGAAATGGTGAAATTTATCACCTCTCTGTACAGAGCATATGTTGAAACAGATTCATCCATGTTTGAGATCAACCCGGCATTAAAAACATCTGATAATAAAATTCTGGCCGTTGACGCAAAAGTGAACCTGGATGACAATGCTTTGTATCGTCATCCGGACCTGGCAGAATTGAGAGATCTGTCTGAAGAAGATCCCTTGGAAGTAGAAGCCGGGGAATCAGGCCTGAACTACGTGAAACTGGATGGAAACGTAGGATGTATGGTCAATGGAGCCGGATTGGCCATGGCAACGATGGACATCATTAAACTATCTGGTGGAGATCCTGCAAATTTCCTCGATGTCGGAGGGTCAGCCAATGCCAAAACGGTAGAAGCGGGATTCAGGATCATTTTGAAAGACCCGAATGTAAAAGCGATCTTGATCAATGTTTTCGGCGGAATTGTCCGTTGTGACCGAGTAGCTCAGGGAGTGGTAGAAGCCTACAAAAATATCGGAGACATCAAGGTACCGATTATCGTAAGGCTTCAGGGAACAAATGCGGAAGAGGGTAAGAAGATCATTGATGAAAGTGGATTAAAAGTGGTAGGTGCAGTTCTGCTGAAAGATGCAGCAGAGAGAGTAAAAGAAGCGCTTTCGTAAAAAAATAAATTACAATGAAATGAAAGGTCTGGTCAGTGAATGGTCAGACCTTTTTTGATTTAGCAGAAAGAGCATCTATTAATCTGACGTGAATTCGGTGCAGTACACCGCAAGAATTCCTCCCAACCGTCACTCTGAGCCCTTTTTCAGGGATTAGCGTAAGAAAAGGGCGTGAGAGTCTCGTGATAACGAGATTCCGACTGTTTCATTACCAAAAATCCACCCAGAAACTTACGAATGACAAAATTTTGTTAGGTTTCTTATTTCGAACTCAGGCTGCTTTACTTATCGTCATTTCAATGATCTAATCAGATCTTCTTTAGTTCTTTCAAAGTCCGAAATCCTTTTTTCAGGATAAATGATTGACTTTTTGGACCAACTAAATAATCTCCAGTAATTAATGATGTGAGAAAAATTCATTAGAAATGTAATTCCGGATATTTAAGAATTAATCTTTCTTTTCCGATTAAATGAAAAATACTACTTTTGCGTCCTGTTGATTATTTGGTGATTGATGATTTGTGATTTAAAATCTCCAAATCATCAATCATCAAATCACGAAATTGTATGCGCCCGTAGTTCAACTGGATACCCGCCTGCCGGCGAGGCAGGGAATATCGGATTTCGGCTCCGAGGGTTGAGTTAAAATTGAAATATGGTATATTTCGTCTATGTATTGAAGAGTCAGGAGTTTGATTATCGGTATGTAGGTCATACTGACAATTTGATTAAGAGACTTAGTGACCATAATTCGGGTAAAACCAAATCAAATAAGGCATTTGCCCCGTTTGATATTATTTATTTTGAAGCTTTTGATACAAGGAAAGAGGCAATAAAAAGGGAAAAATACTTTAAATCAGGATCTGGAAGAGAATACCTGAAAACACTATTACATAATGCGCCCGTAGTTCAACTGGATAGAATATCGGATTTCGGCTCCGAGGGTTGAGGGTTCGAATCCTTCCGGGCGTACAGGTTAAAAAAAGCAGCTTTAAGCTGCTTTTTTTATACATTTTCACCAAGCACCGCTACTCCACCTCCACCAATCTTTCTTCCGAATTCCATCCTTTTACTGAAATAAGAGTGCCATTCATTATTTTTCCTTTACATGCAACAATAATTGATTTGCTTTGGCCGGGGGGAATGGATACATAATTGTCACTAAAGAAAGTTGGAAGGATCCTTTCTTTTGACTCCGGATCTATCAAAGATATCCTGTTGAAAAAGGAGACTGGATTGCCCTTTGGATTTGTCAGAATTACCTTGTATTTGTTTTCTTCTATTTGTGAGGCCACGATCTGCAGGTTTGCAGATTCCAATTCCATCAATCCGGTATATTTTCCATTTGCATCCGGAAACCAGTAAAAATTTTCACTTAAAACCTCTTGTTCAGTATTCAGGATCTGCAAGTTTATAAATACTCCTTTTTCACCTCCCATCTTATCGATGACTCCCTTCACGGAGAGGGTCTTTTTGACTGATGTCGGCTCCATGTAGGCAAAAACTTGTGTGATCAGGGAATGATTGCCCTCCATGTCGTAAGCCTCAACCTTCAGCAGAAGGTCTCGTTTCGGCTGGAAGGTATTATTGACAATCATAACCATTCCATCTACAGGATTACACATGACATGCAGAGGTTCACTTCCGGTTCTTAAACCGTAAAGACAGGCGTTGGGATCGAGATAATAATCGTACATCTGACCTCTCATCGCCGTCCAGGGGTTCTGGGTTTTCCAGATGATTACACCCGTGTACCAGTCCCACATGTGGGAGGAAAATCCCTCGATCAACCCCCTGTACTGATCGTAATTGACAAGCTGCGCTTTTTCGGCAAAATCCCGTGCATTTTTGGCCTCTCCATAAGGATCGATAAATTCATTATACCCGATGTATTTATGGTATTTCCAGATGGAATCCACTTTATCCGGTTCCTGTGGTGGAATCAGATTTTCTTGTGGGATGAATCGCTCAAGTGATTCATAATCACCCACTCCGACAGATCCCACTTCGGAGTTGAAAGGAAATGTTTTCTCCTCCCAAAATCGACTAATGGGCTGAATACCGTATGGTCCGTCGCCGTTCCCTCCGATGGAGTTGAATGACATGCTATCCGAATTAGAATATTCAATGAACCATCGAGTACCATCCAGATCGGGTAGTATTTCATCTTTAAGCGGTATCAAAATATCTTCCGGAGGGGTTATCTCATTGCCTCCGCAATACATGGCCAGAGAGGGGTGATTGCGGATCATTTTGACCATATCTGCCGCTGAATGGAGGAAAAGATCATGATCATCCGGGTACTTTCTTCTGGTCAGCTGATCTTCTTTTTTCATGGGGTCCAGCCAGCGGCCGTTGCAGTCGCCTGACATCCAGAAGTCCTGCATGACCAAAAGTCCGTACTTGTCACATGCCTCGTAGAATTCCGGTCTTTCAGCCAGCGCCCCTCCCCAGATCCTGATCAGGTTCAGGTTCATGTCACGATGGAACCTGACTTCTGCATCGTAGCGTTCAGGAGAAAACCTCAGCATCGCATCCGATATGATCCAGTTGCCCCCTTTGATAAAGATCTTTTGTCCATTTACCATGATCTGCATGCTGCGGGTCTGATCATTCCATTGGCGTTGAATTTCTCTTACACCAACCTTAATTTTCTCTTCATCGCTGGTAGTTTTGCCATCGATCTCAAACCGGATATCCATATCATAGAGGTATTGCTCACCATAGCCACTGGGCCACCAAAGCTTCGGGTCTTTCAGGGTGATATCCGGAAGTCGGATCAACTTTCTCACATTTGAGAGAAGCTCGACATTGCTAGTCACCTCAATTCCTCCAATGGAGCAGGTCAACACACCATTTATTTTTTTTGAGGTTGGATTTTCGAGTTCTGTTGTCACTTTGATCGTGGCAGGCGCTTGCTTTTCGCCAGGCGATCTTTTGCCCGGAACCAACGTGATGACATGTGGGTTGGCGATATTCACCGCCCTGGTCTTTTCGATAAATACTTTATCCCAGATCCCGGTATTTCTATCCCGCACAGGTTGTATCCAATCCCATCCCGCCACATATTGATGAGAAACATTTTTTCCTATTGTACCGTCACCTCCTTGTCCGCCGTTGGGATTTCCCGGATGTTCGGGAGGATAGATTAATACGGCTAGTCTATTCGCTCCATCCTTATTCAGTAATTTTGTGATATTGTAGGTTTGCCGCAGGAACATACCCTTGTGAACGGTGTCATTGAGCTTGTTGCCATTCAGGAAAACATTGCTTGAATAATTTACTCCCCTTAAATGAATCCATACCTGGTCATCTTTATCAGGAAAAGATTCATTAAAATCCGCGACGAACCAGTAGGTGTAATAGTCATTTCCAGTATCGTAGATGTCTGGGATCTTCTCATTATTCATCCCAAAAAACGGGTCGGGAATCTTCTCATTTTCTAATAAGGTGGTTAAAACTGTTCCCGGCACCACGGCAGGCATCCAGTTGTTAATCGGATAATCCAATACAGATATTTGTTCACCGCCCTCTTTGACATCTGAAATATTTATACATTTCCAACCATCCTTTAACTCATATCGATCTTGAGCCCTTAGATCAAAGAGGGTAAATTCGATCAGAGCAAGAGTCAGTATAAATATTTTGCAGCTAAAAGAATGGGAAATGGGATTGGTAATTAGCCTGGTCATGTACTATCTGGATTTCGATCTGAACATTTACGATTTAACACTTTTCAATACCTCTAAAACCTCATCATTCACATTTCCAAACAGGGATATACCTGAGGCGCCATTTTTCATGGCATTTTCAATCCCCTGCTTCAGCTCTTCATTTGATTTAAAATCTGGCAAGAACAGACCTGCATAGATCGGGAATTTTCCGCAGAGCCATCTCATGCCCTCACGCACCGCTTCACCGATCCAGGAAACATCCTCCTTATAAAAGCCATGGTAGATCATGGGGCAAACACCACTTAGATTCCAGTTTGTCCAATCCTGTCTGACAATTCTTCTTGCAATTTCCGGCGTGGGAAACACAGCTGCTGTAATCGGCTTTTTGTAGGATGCGGCCACTTCTGACAATCTATTTACAAGCCGGGATACATTGTCGTATCGAAAATTCCGGAATGATGGGCTCTGGCTCGGGTATTCGATATCCATCGGATCATAGCCCTTTAATTCCTTGAATTTAGATCGACAGACGTCGCAGTAGCAAAAATCATATTCAGGCAACTCAACGGTTTGTACGATGTTATATTTATCCCAAAGATTGACAGGCAATATGACATCGCAATAGCGCACGTAGTCCAGATGAAGGCCATCAACATAATCCTTTTCCAATACTTTGCGGGCTTGCTGCTCCAGGTAATCATGGACTTCAGGTCGGGATGGGCACAGCCAGCGATAATAGTTAACATAAGGAGGGTGGTCTGCGCATGATTTACCTTCCCTGCTAACCGTATACCATTCCGGATGAGCTTCTAACAATTCCTTTTCCCCACGGTTGAGCGTCCAGATCCATCGGTGTGTTTCAAGGCCGTTGTTTTTAGCAATGATAAAATGCTTTTCGATATCTTCTTCGAAGAAAATTCCAGAGATCCCCGCCGCACGAAAGCTTTTATATTTCTGATTGAGTTCGTTTTCGCTTTCTTCTTCACCGGGGTTGATCCACACCCAGTTTTTTATTTTTTCCTTTTTGATCTCATTGCCAAAAGATTTTGTGTTGGGAATAGCAGCGCCCAGGCCGGCTAATACGGAAGCTTTTATAAAATCTCTTTTCTTCATTTTATTGATTTTTATAAGCGGTTATTTTTTTCAGGAGGCCATTTTGGTCAATGCACCAGAACTCTTTTGATTCTTTACATTGAATAATGGCCAGGTATTGATGGGTGGTTGATTCCATGGATATAGCATTTTGATCTATTGAAAATGAATTGTCAGACGGTAATTCATTTAGGTTTTTGGCATACCTTCCTTCATTTTTATAGAAGTTTGATTGCACATAATAGATTGACCACAGGGTTCTTTTAATGGACTCGCATTCCGGTAATTGAAATTCTATTGATTCACTTCCAACATCAGAAGTAGAAAACAGAAAATAACCCCATCGCTCAGGAAAATGCATGTTGATGATCCCCTGGGGACTCCATACCCAGTTGTGCTCACTGAATGGTTTTTTGGTTTTTGGATCAATCTTCTTGATGTATTCATTGTTTATAATTTCCATGTCCCATTCAACCCTTGAAAAATTAGCCCTCCAGGTGTCTCCATCCGCAGGAATTTGAATGGAATTTCCAAAGCTCAGTGATTTGAAAGGAATGGCCATTTCAATGCTCCACTTTTTGTCAATATCTGATGGATCATTGATCGTACCATCGATATCCAATCCGGTTTTCAGCTCTTCAGCATTCCAGGTTATCAGTGGCTTTCCACCGTTTCGATAAGGCTTATCAAGGAAGAGGTCGAAAATGGTATGATAGGCATTAACCTCTATTTCAAAGTACAACTGGGAGTCCCCGTCCGGGTCGATGAATATTTCGAAGTCATTATCATGGTAAACAATTTGATCGTGTTCGGTTAGTTTTGCCCAGATGTGGGGCTCTTCCAATTCTGCAAACAGGTACAAATAATGTTCATTCCAGAGCGCTTTAAACCGTGTTCTATAGGTTGGTTTTGGTTTGACCGACCCTTCGATATCTCCAAAATCTTCAGACCAGGCCGCTTTTTGCCAGGCAGGCTCACTGGCGTTTCCATCAATGGTCATTGATTCGGTTGTTTGATAGACTATGTAATTCAATGGGATTTCGAATGGGACATTTGAGTTAATGGGTTTCTTTTGTGCCTTGATGCAGGAATTGAAAAGGAAATTCAATAGTAGCAATACGACTAATCGCCCGTGGACATTTATCATGTGCTTTAATTCAGATGTGAAAAAAAAGGCTGTTGAAACAGGAAAGACCTTAATCGATTTTCCACATTTCAACAGCCAGATTTTTTTTATGATCCTTGTTATTAACTTATTTAAACCCGAGAATACTTCTAGAAGTATTCTCAGGTTTACCTATATCTATTTTAATTTGCCACGTCCCACCACATTCGGGTAGTAAATTGATCAGGTCCTTGAGCGGAAATAGCTGCCTGATAATTATCGGGGTTTTCACTCAATTCAAAAGATGGATATCTCAACCTTCTTGGTATTGTGCCGCCAGTTTCATTTCCCGGATAGTTAACAGGTGTTAACACAGGGTAACCTGTTCTTCTCCAGTTTGCATATCCTTCATAACAATTATCCAAAAAAGTAACAGCCCAATACTGCTCGCCAATCAGTCTTTCCTTGTCTTCATCACTGGCTGCATCAAAGCCTAATCCGGCAATGTAGGTGTCAATTGTGCCGGCATCGACCGCAAGGCTTGCATCATACGCAGTCCATTTGTCAATTGCAGCAGCTACTGCATTCTCGAAGTGTTCTTCGGGAGTACCTGGAACATTCCACCCTTTCAGCAAAGCTTCAGCCAAAAGCAATTCTACCTCTGAGTAAGTATGCAAAAACATGGGGTCCTCAAAGTCATATAACAATGGATTGATGAAAGAAAAGATACTATTGTCTACATAATCATCCGGAGAATCGATCAATCCTTCATCTACCGCAGCTTGTCTTATTGTTTCATTATCATATCCATTAGGCATACCGGCCTGAGCAGCTGGATCGGTATTCCAGTCATTAGGGTCTCCGTCAGGGTTTCCAACACCACCGGATACCATCATCAACCTTGGGTCGTTAAGATCCTTCATCCAATCAATGAAAGTCTTACTGAGCCTTGCATTTCCGGATTTATAATTATCCGAAATGATCACCTCAGAATTGCCATTAACTGCAGCGTTATTATGGTATACCACTGTGTTATCATCATTAGATTGGAAAGTGCCTGATGCATGATTTGCAGCTTCTTCTACGACACTCTGAGCTAAGCTTGCGTCAACATTTGACATACGCATTCCAACCCTGACTAATAAAGAGTTGATAAAGCGTTTCCACTGATCAATGTCACCCTGATAATAAATATCCTGAACTCCGGGATTGGGCGCACTTTCACTTAAGATGTCTCTGGCCTCTCTCAAATCGCTTACAATTGAGGTGTAAATGTCCTGCTGGGTGTCGTATTTTGGAAACCAATACTCCTGACCCAGCAATCCTCTTCCTGCCTCACTGTAAGGCACATCTCCATACAAGTCACTGATTCTGTGTAGAGCATATGTTCTGACAACAAGGGCCATAGCGTAAAGATTTACTTCCTCAGTATCCCTGGTATTATCTACTATATGCGTGACGTTTTTGATTAAATTCGGATAGTAATCCTGAAACACGGCACTGGTATACTGATCATTCCAGAAATATTTATCTCCTGAAACAAAGCCTGCAGTACTCGCAAACTGCTGTATCATTGTTGAGCTATAGATAATGTTTCCGCGTGATTGAACGTAGCCATTATTTGTCATAGCCCCCTGGGAATAGGCTAATATAAAATCGAAGTCCAAATCAGACGAAGCATTGGGATCATCATTTAAATCCAACAAAGCTTCGTTATCACATGAGGTAATTGGCAACATGAAAACGGCCAATACCACAATAAGTAATCTGTTTTTTATAATTCTATACATGGTATTTCTTTATTAAAATGTTACTGACAAATTGAAACCATAGCTTCTGACAGGTGGAAGTGCAAAGTATTCCAATCCCTGAGAACCTGAATTCGCTGTATATGTCGATTCTGGGTCAACATTTGGTACATCAGACCATAGCAGTAGTAAATTCCTTCCTACAAAGGAAATAGTGGCATTACTAATAGGTGTGTTTGCCAACAAAGAAGTAGGGAAGGTGTATCCAACAGACAACTGCCTTAGTTTCGCAAATGAGGCATTGTAGACAAAATATTCCGTGATGTCATTGTACCTACCGTAATAGGCAGCCATGTTTTCTGCAGGAATTTCTACAGTAAGAGGATTCCCATCCACATCAACCCCGCTTACAGTTAAGCCATTTTCACGTCCGGGCAAGGTTTCTTCATGCATACCAAATGCATAAGCGATCACATTAGTACCTGAATACATAGAACCACCGCTACGCATATCAATTAATACATCGAGGTTGAAATTTTTGTATTTGAAGGAGTTATTTAAACCAGCGCTAAACGGTTGTCGTCCCTCTCCCAATATCTCGTATTCATCACTTCTCACCGGATAGCCGTTTGCATCATATACTTTTTGACCGTTGATGGTTTTATGTGTATAACCAGCAATCAAGCCCAAAGGTTGACCAACTTCATGTCTGATTTGCTCCTGAAGTGTACGTGCCTGATCTAAGTTCAACGTTTCGATAGGCTCACCTGCAGCATTGGTTCCTAAACTGATAGCTTCACTAATGTTATTGGCCATGTTGAATGAAACATCCCAACTGAAATTCCTGGTTGCAACAGGAGTTCCCTGTACCAATAACTCAATACCTTTGTTACTTAGCTCCCCAACATTAATCAATGTGGTTCCAAAACCAGATGATCTCGAAATGGTAGTGGCCAGAATATTATCTTCTGTTACCCTGTTGTAGTAGGCAATATCAATTCCTAACCGGTTGTTGAAAAAGCGCAAATCAGCCCCAAACTCAAACTCTGTCGTAACATAAGGCTTTAATGTACTGTTTGGAATAGAGGTGTTGGCTATATTACCTCTGATTCCTCCCCCGAGACTTGCCGGTAATATGTTATAATAAGTGTTTAAGAGATATGGGTCAGGAATTCCTCCTCCAACCTGGGCCCAGGAACCTCTCAGTTTAGCAAATGTAATCACTGTTGGCAATTGTACCATTTCAGATAATACATAGCTTAAACCAACGGAAGGATAGAATATATCATTATCATCTTCTGACAAAGTAGAGAAATGGTCTCTTCTTCCCGTAACATTCAGGAACAAATAATCATTGTATGCGAAGTTAGCAGATCCAAAGACTGAATTAATCCCCCATTCTTCAAAATCATAAGTAAAGTTTCTGTTATCTGGGTTTACATTATTGACAGAGTGGAAGAAAGGTATAACCAGGTTAACACCACCAACCTGAGTATATTTGTTTGATCTTCTCATTCGATTTGCACCCAAAAGGACATCTATGTCGAATGCACCAAAATCTTTGATCACACCCACAAAAAAGTCAGCATTGTCTTCCCTTATTTTTCTTTCTTCTTCATACATCTGACCTAGAGGCCTGTAGGCAGTACCATAAGGTTCGGCAACATTTCTGAAATCCACTGAAATTACATCCGTTCCAATGCGGCCCTGTACATACAACCAATCAGTTATGTTAAATTTTAACTGTGCATTTCCCATTATCCTGTCTTTTTCATCGATCCTTTCATATTGATAGGCTGCCCAATAGGGGTTTTGCGCAAAAGTATTGCCCTGGTGCATCAGTTCATATCCATCTTCTCTGGCTCCCAATTTATCTGTTGTACCTTTCAATGACTCAAAAGAAACAGCAGGAGTTTTCATCAAAACAGTAGCATTGGCGTTACCGGGAGAATCCGATAATCTTGGTCTGTTTTTAGCGTCTTCTCTGGAATATTGTACCGTAATCTTTGCTTCTAATTTACCAAAATCACCACCAAGATTGGCGTTCAACATTCTTCTGTCATAACCAGAGTTTGGTACGATATCTTTATTGTCCAGGTCTGACAATGAAACCCGGTAATTCATTTTCTGTGTACCACCGGAAAGGCCTAAGGTATTGGTCCATGTATGACCGGTTCTGTAAAAATCATTTAAACCTTCGCCCAAATCAGAATAAGGTCTTTCCACGCCATCAAACTGAACGACATTGCTACCATCTAATCTTGCGCCCCAGGAGTTTTGTCCGTTTGCTAAAGCACTTTCCTGAGTTGTTGGTTTAAGACCATTTTGACCATAGCCATACTGATTTTGGAATTCTGTCAGATCGTTTACCCTATCCACAGTAAAGTTAGAGTTAAAGGTGACCTGCAGACTTCCTTCCTTGCCTGACTTGGTTGTGATCAAAATTACACCATTGGATGCCCTTGAACCATATAAGGCAGAAGCGGTAGCTCCTTTTAAGACAGAAAGATTTTCTATGTCATCCGGATTGAGTGAAGACAAACCATCACCGTTGTCATTACCACCCCATAGGCCTGCAGCTCCCAGGTTGGAGTTATCGATCGGAATACCATTTACTACATACAAAGGTTGGTCGTTTCCAGTTAGAGAAGATCCCCCTCTAATTAAGACCCTTGTAGAGCCAGCAGCTCCTGAAGCAGGGGGAGTGACATTAACACCTGCTACTTTACCTGCAAGCGCACTACCCAGGTTAATTGTTCTGGATTCAGTAAAATCCTTGCCCTCGAGCTCAGTAACTGAGTATCCCAGAGACTTTTTATCTTGCTCGATTCCAAAAGCTGTCACCACCACTTCATCCAGTTGTGAAACATCAGTTGCCATTTGGACATCGATCACAGATTTATTGCCGACTAAGATCTCTTCTGATCTGTAACCAACAAAAGAAAAGACCAGAACAGCGTTTTCAACATCTGTCCCTCCCAGATTCAACAGGTAATTCCCATCGACATCACTTGAAGTACCAGTAGTGGTACCTTTAATTAAGACGGTTACGCCCGGTAAGGGAGCTCCATCTTCAGCAGCGGTAACCGTACCGGATACCGACTGGGCTAATGCAGACGCTTGTGCCAACATTAACACCAGCGAAAATAATAGTAATCGTTTTTGCATGATATATAAGGGTTAATTGATAATAAATTTCTTATTCAAACAGACAGCTGAGGGTTCTGATTCTATTGAGGCAGGAACTAATTCCTTTCATTCTAAAGGTATGTAATGTTTGGCTTAAGAACAAACTTTTTTTAAAATTGTTTGCGCGCACATTTCAATTGTGTGCGCAAACATGTATATTTATAGTTGATACAGAAAAAGTAGTATCTTTGTGTAGATTACACACTAAAAGCTTATTGTTTGTAGTTCGGTTTATTTTTTCTGCTATCACTTTTCAATTATGGAATCTAAAAATGTAAGAATAAAAGATATCGCCCGATTGGCGGGTGTGTCGGTTGGTACCGTAGACAGGGTTATTCACAATCGGGGGAATGTTTCTCCCGAGGCGCTGAAGAAGATCATGGCCGTGCTCAACAAAACCGGATACAAACCCAACCTGCTTGCCCGTACACTTGGTTCAAATAAAAAGTTTATCATTGCGACACTAATTCCAGAACCCTCGCTGGATGAATATTGGGAACAATCCAATTGGGGTATCAATGAAGCGCGTGAAGAGTGGTCACATTATAATGTAGACGTTCGCCCGTATTTTTTCGATCTGTATGATAAGAACTCTTTTGAAAAGTCTGCGAAAATGGCCATGGATGATCAGCCCGATGCCATTTTATCTTCGCCAGTTTTTCATCAGGAAGCATTGAATTTCTTCCAATCGTTTCAAAATGATTCTGTTCCTTACGTGTTTTTTAACAACAAGATCCCTGAAATTACTCCACTGTGCTTTATCGGTCAGGATTTTTATCAAAGTGGCAGATTGGGAGCTGAACTTCTGGAACTGATCTCAGAAACACCTTGCACGTTTGTTATCCTGCACATTTATGAAGATCTCCACAATTCGGTCCATCTGGCACAAAAGGAATCGGGATTTATGGACTATTTCTCAGAGATGGAAAATAAAGGAATTCAGACCAGGAGTCTGGAGTTTTGTAATCACGATGAGGTCACTCTTGAGAAAGATTTGCTATCCCTTGTGTCAGATCCGGATATCAAAGGCCTGTTTATTACTACTTCAAAGGGGACCTATCTGACAGCTTCTTTTTTGAAAAAACACAATCGCCAGGATATTAAGCTTGTAGGGTATGACCTTCTTAGTGGCAACATCGATCATTTGAAATTGGGTACCATTGACTTTTTAATCGATCAGAACCCTAAAAAACAGGCAGCTCTGGGTGTCAACTACCTGGCCAATTATTTGATCTTTAAGAAGGGGACTCCAAATGAAGACCTCTTTCCTCTGGAGATTATCACCAGACAGAACCTTAAAACATTCCTGGGTTCGAGCATTCAAAGCCATTTAAAATCATCCGCTGTTTTAAACAATCAATCTGCGTAACAGAAGTCCTGTAAAGCAGCTTAATTGTTACAAATACACTTAAATAATCAATTTTAATTATTTGAATTTTTGATCGATCTCCCCATGAAAAATTGACTTAATTCGCTATATCATTCAGGTTTTTAAAAATATTCCAATAATCAATCCCTCCTATTGATAATCATCTATTATATGCCAATATTTATTACAACAATTGATGTAAGGGCAACAATTTAAGCCGTCCGTTTCTTGTCTTAATTACCCGATAAAATTTATAAAAAGATTATCTCTGTCCGAAAAATGAACCATGCAATGATCAAACAAAATATTAGCAGAAGAACCTGGTTGAAACGGGGAGCGTTAGCTACAGGAGCGCTTATGTCCGGAATGGTATTACCCAATACCAAACCCGCATTCGGTATGAAACCTTTCAAAGGTCATTACAACCTTCGCGAAATGCATCATATCGCCCCGCCAGGTCTCGAAGGATTGAGAGCCAGGTTGTTGGCCAACGAGAATCCCTGGGGGCCTTCTAAGAAAGCCATAGCTGCGATAGCGGAGAGTGCATCAAGTGGTAATCGATATGTTTACAGAAGTGCGCGTTTCCAGGTGATGATGGATATGTTGGCAGAAAAAGAAGGAGTACCAGCCGATCATATCATGCTGGCTCCCGGTTCAACGGATATCCTGGAGAAAATGGCATTCATGCAATTGAGGTCGGGTGGTAATGTCATTTCAGGCGACCCTTCGTACATGTCGCTCATCAATACGGCCACGAAACTAGGAGCTACCTGGAAGAACATTAAGCTGAACGATGATTATACTTACGATCTTGATTCCATGGAAAAGGCAGTCGATGATGAAACGAAGCTGGTATATATCTGTAATCCCAATAATCCAACCGGAACTTTTACATCCCCTGAAAAGATAAAATCTTTCTGTAAAAGGGTTTCTTCCACCGTACCGGTATTTCTTGATGAGGCTTACCTGGATTTGCTGGATGATCCCGGTTCACAAACTACCATTGGATTGGTGAAGGAAGGTTACGATGTGGTTGTCTGTCGAACTTTCTCCAAGATACATGGTTTGGCCGGACTGAGAATGGGTTACATGGTTGCTCAACCGGAAAGAATTGAGGAATTGAAAAACATGGTGAGAACGGAAATGGGATTGTGCGTCACGACGCTGGAAGCAGCCATTGCCAGTTTACAGGATACAGAGTTCCAGGATTTTACCCGTACGCACAACAAAGAAAACAGGGAATATGTCTTTGAAGAGCTACAAAAATCTGGAATGAGCCCGATTCCTTCCTGCACGAACTTTATTCTCTTTCCGATACAAATGACAACTGAGGAGTTTCTGTCCAAGATGTATGAAAAGGGAGTGGGAATACGGGGATTTGAGATATTCGAAAAGCCTTATGCACGGGTGAGCATGGGTAAAATGGATGAAGTGAAGCTGTTCGTGAAGAGCCTGAATGAGATAGTTAGCTAAACAAAGTAAAGTCATCCTGAACCCAATTCAAGACCTCTTGATCTTTTAACGATCCTGAATCGGGTTCAGGATGACACTATAAAACTTATAGATCCAAAACAAGATATGAACTCAGCCGTCTCCATATCGATATCTTTATTGCTGATCATTGTTGCTGGATACCTTTTGCGGGGAAAAATCAAAACAAAAGATCAGAAGGACGGTATCAAAACCATCATTTTAAGCCTGGCTTTGCCGGTAACAATCTTCATCGCTTTGCTGAAAATCCAATTCACCTGGGAGATGGTGGTCATTCCATTAATGGCCCTTGGTTTTAACCTGTTGATGTATGAGTTGATGATCAAGCTGCCACTTAAAAATATTTTTGGAGTAAATGAAGAGCAATACAGAACACTTATCATGCTGGTTCCCTCACTGGCTCCGGGACTTTCATGCTTTCCTTTTATCCTTGAATATTTCGGGGACGGAACATTAGCTATGGCTGCCCTGGCAGACGTAGGCAACAAGGTTTTCGTCCTGATCATCATGTATTCCATAGCCATGAACTGGTATGTGAACCGAAATGAAATTAAAGGACAGAAGAAATCAGCGAAAATAAAAAGTCTGATGATTACCTTGATTAGAGAACCGGTCAATTTGATGATCATATCGGCTATTATCATTTTGATGATGGGTTTGAACTATCATTCCCTACCTGCTTTTGCTCGTGACAGCGTTGACCGGGTGAGTTTGATCATGACTCCATTGGTTCTTTTATTCATTGGGATATCCATCAAGCTCAATTGGAGACAGGTCAGAACGATCATTTCTTTCCTGTTTTTTCGCTCGGGTATCGCCTTTCTGATAAGTGGTTTTCTGCTCATGCTTATCCCCGTTAGCGATGTTCCAACCATCATGCTCATAATCATATTTCCTCAAAGTGCCTGTAGTTTTTGGCCCTATGCTCACATGTCGGCCATAGATGGATTGGAGAATAAATTAGCAAGGAAGGGCAAAGGTAAAACTTTCGACCTCGACTTTGCGATTAACGTGTTGGCATTTTCTCTTCCGTTTTCCACGGTGCTAATCCTTACACTCTGTACCTTCGGTGAGGTAGTGGCAAGCGTTCCGGAGATACCCCTGGTGAGTGCGGGTATCTTTCTTGCGATTGCAACCATACCGGCCTTAATTCCTGGTCGGGTCATTCATTCCTATGCGAATAAGGTGGTAGGGGTGTTTAAGTAAATGTTGTGTATTTTTTGTTGTAATAGGACTTTGTTCATCTTTATTCTCCGAATTAAAGATCATTACTTCACTGATTTGGATAACGGGCTCTGTGTTTGTGTAATTGGGAACATCGATCCTTATTTTTTCAGCATTCATACCAAACGAACTTTGAAACAATTCAACAGATTCAAAATATAAGTTTCCCATTGCCAGGTATGTTGCTTTTGAATCCGGAATACCCCGGAAATATCCTTTTTACCGAACCCTCCTGGAGTTTTGAACACTTGGAAGGTTACTATTGGGAATTGCTTAGGTAAAAATAAAATGATTAGCATGTCCTAATGTGAATATCCCTGTTGGTACCTTTTGGGCAATATTATAATGGAAATTGAAACGGTCCGACTACCGTCCAACCTGCTAATTTCCCCATTCACAGGAAGTTAAACAACATTGCAGTGAACGTGTCGTTCATGTTTTCATGAACAGGTTGAAAACTTTTTTCTGGTTATGCTCCGGAGCCAATCGAACGATCTTAAATAACTGCCCTTCTGAATCAAGTAAATATGTTGGAATTGGGGCCACCATTTTCTTCACAGGCCTGTTTGCTGCACTTGCTGGTGGCTATGCATTGTACACCGTTTTTGACAACTACTGGCTGGCTATTTTCTTTGGTTTGGTGTGGGGGTTGATGATTTTCAATCTGGACCGTTTCATCGTTTCGAGCATGCGGAAGAATGGACAACCGGCAAAAGAATTTCTTCAGGCAGTTCCAAGGCTTATTTTGGCTTTAGTGATCTCCATTGTCATTGCCCGGCCACTAGAATTAAAAATCTTTGAAAAGGAAATCAACAGTGAAATAACGGCTATGATCCAGGAAGACATGGCAGCAAAAGAGTTGGTGGTAAAAGAGCGCTTCCAGGAAACCCGCAACAGACTAAGCGCCGAGATCCAGACGCTAAAGGATGAAATCGCAATGAAAACCCAAAGCCGGAATGATCTTCGTCGGATTGCCCGGGAGGAGGCAGACGGAACCGGTGGGACCATGAAACGGAATGCCGGACCTATTTACCGCATCAAAAAGGCAGATGCAGACCGGGTAGAAGCAGAACTGGCGGAACTGATTGCGACCAATACACCACTGATCAAAGAAAAAGAACAGGCTTTGGCTGAATGGAATGGCCGCGAAAAGGCTGAATTGGCTGCCATGGAAGAAAGCCAGCTAACTGGGCTTGCTTCCCGTCTGGAGGCCCTGGATCGTTTGACGGTGAAAAGTGTGGCCATCAACATTGCCAACTGGTTTGTCATGTTGTTGTTCCTTGTAGTCGAGACGGCACCAATTTTTGTCAAACTTGTCTCTCCTAGAGGCCCTTATGATTATGTGCTCAAAACAGAGGAATACGGTTTTGAGGCCTTCCACTACGAAGATCTGGCTAAGGTAAATACCTCCATCAAAAAGCGCTCTTCAAAACTCACAGATGAAGAAATCGAATACGTTTCAGGTAAGCTTCAATTAGGGCTGGATAAGTCGTGAGGGGGTAAAGGGCATAGCCGTCAAGCTAAGATATAACTAATTGATAGTCAATATTTTATAAAGAAGCCGTTTGAGCGGCCCCAG
>ENA-ORCW01000078-ORCW01000078.1-marine-metagenome-genome-assembly--contig:-NODE-78-length-147269-cov-5.217369_pt1 | contig 147269 bp, 132 predicted proteins | sample MGYA00237784_ERZ508517 | MGnify/ENA primary metagenome ERZ508517 (study PRJEB26187, sample SAMN06268979) | marine metagenome | isolation source: Tt ae E1 feedstock associated aerobic enrichment on... | reverse complement strand
TCACGCTCTCGCCGCTCAACCGGCGGCGGCTGGAGAATTTCAAGCGTAACCGGCGCGGCTACTGGTCCCTGTGGATCTTCCTCGTGCTGTTCGGGCTATCGCTGCTCGCCAACGTGCTGGTCAACGACAGGCCGCTGGTCGTCTCCTACAAGGGCGAATTCCTCTTTCCGGTGGTGGTCAACTATCCGGAATCGAAGTTCGGCGGCTTCCTCGCGACGACCGACTATCGCGATCCGTTCATCCAGGACGAGATCAACGCCAACGGCTGGATGGTCTGGCCGCCGATCCGCTACGCCAACCGCACCGTCAACAACGAGATTGCGCGGCCGGCGCCGGCGCCGCCATGGTGGATGATGAGCCTCGAGGAGCGGTGCCAGAACTATCCGCAGGGCGTCGACGACCCGAACTGCACGCCCGGCAACTGGAACTGGCTCGGCACCGACGATCAGGCCCGCGACGTGGTGGCGCGGCTGATCTACGGCTTCCGCATCTCGGTGCAGTTCGGCCTGACGCTGGCGATCATCTCGTCGATCATCGGCGTGCTGGCCGGCGCGGTGCAGGGCTATTTCGGCGGCTGGGTCGACCTCGGCTTCCAGCGCTTCATCGAGATCTGGACATCGATCCCGGCGCTCTACCTGCTGCTGATCATCTCGTCGGTGATCGCGCCGAGCTTCTGGGTGCTGCTCGGCATATTGCTGCTGTTCTCGTGGGTGGCGCTGGTCGGCGTGGTGCGCGCCGAGTTCCTGCGCGGGCGGAACTTTGAATATGTCAACGCGGCGCGGGCGCTCGGCGTCAGCAACCTGACGATCATGTTCCGCCACCTGCTGCCCAACGCCATGGTGGCGACGCTGACCTTCATGCCCTTCATCCTGAACGGCTCGATCACGACGCTGACCTCGCTCGACTTCCTCGGCTTCGGCCTGCCGCCGGGCTCGCCCTCGCTCGGCGAGCTTCTGGCGCAGGGCAAGGCGAACCTGCAGGCGCCGTGGCTCGGCATTTCGGGCTTCGTCGTGATCGCGCTGATGCTGAGCCTGCTGATCTTCATCGGCGAGGCCGTGCGCGACGCCTTCGATCCGAGGAAGACCTACCAATGAGCGCGAACTCAGGCGACACGCTTCTTCAGGTGCAGGACCTGTCGGTCGCCTTCCGGCAGGGTGGCGGGGAGACGCTCGCCGTCGACCGCGTCTCCTTCGACGTCAAGCCGGGCGAGACCGTGGCGCTCGTGGGCGAGTCGGGCTCCGGCAAGACCGTGAGCGCGCTCTCCGTCATGCGGCTCCTGCCCTACCCCTCCGCGCGCCACCCTTCGGGCCTCATCCGCTTCAAGGGCACCGACGTCCTCAAGGCCGACGACCGCACCATGCGCGGCATCCGCGGCAACGATATCGCGATGATCTTCCAGGAGCCCATGAGCTCGCTGAACCCGCTGCATTCCGTTGAGCGCCAGATCGGCGAGGTCCTGACGCTGCATCAGGGGATGAGCGACGCGAAGGCCCGCAACCGTGTGCTGGAGCTTCTGGACATCGTCGGCATTCCCGACCCCGAGACCCGGCTGAAGAGCTATCCCCACCAGCTCTCCGGCGGCCAGCGCCAGCGCGTCATGATCGCCATGGCGCTCGCCAACGAACCCGATCTCTTGATCGCCGACGAGCCGACCACGGCGCTCGACGTGACCATCCAGGCGCAGATCCTGGAGCTGCTCAAGCGGCTCCAGAAGGAGCTCGGCATGGCCATGCTGCTCATCACCCACGATCTCGGCATCGTGCGCAAGATGGCCGAGCGCGTGAATGTCATGACGCATGGCAGGATCGTGGAGCAGGGGCCGACGGAGCAGATCTTCGACCGGCCCGAACACGCCTATACGAAAAGCCTCCTGTCGGCGGAGCCCAAGGGCGAGCCGCCTGGCACGGACAGTGCCGCCACCGTGGTCATGGAGACCGACGACCTCAAGGTCTGGTTCCCGATCCGGCGCGGCCTCTTCAAGCGCACGGTCGGCTATGTGAAGGCGGTCGACGGCGTGACGGTGAAGATCCGCGAGGGCGAGACGCTGGGCGTGGTCGGTGAATCGGGTTCCGGCAAGACCTCGCTCGGGCTCGCCATCATGCGCCTCATCTCCTCGAGAGGGCGTATCGCCTATATCGGCCGGCCCATCGAGGCGCTCAATGCGCGCCAGATGCGGCCGCTGCGCAAGGACCTCCAGATCGTCTTCCAGGACCCCTACGGCTCGCTCAGCCCGCGCATGTCGATCGCGCAGATCGTCGGGGAGGGCCTGCTCGTGCAGGACAGGGGGCAGCCCTATGACGAGCAGCGCGAGCGCATCGCCCAGTCCTTAAGGGAAGTCGGCATCGATCCGGCGGCGATGGACCGTTACCCCCACGAATTCTCCGGCGGTCAGCGACAGCGCATCGCGGTCGCGCGCGCCATGGTGCTCAAGCCCCGCTTCGTCATGCTGGACGAGCCGACCAGCGCGCTCGACATGTCCGTCCAGGCCCAGATCGTCGATCTCCTGCGCGATCTCCAGAAGCGCCACAGGCTCGCCTATCTCTTCATCAGCCACGATCTCAGGGTGGTGCGCGCGCTCGCCAACGAGGTGGTGGTGATGCGCGACGGCCAGGTGGTGGAGCAGGGCGAGGCCACGACGATCTTCGAGGCGCCGCGCACCGACTACACCAGGGCGCTCATGGCCGCCGCCTTCGATCTCGAAACCGCCCCGGCGGGCATCGTCGCGGAATAGCGGGGATTGGTGTGCGGGAGCCGGCACGGGTCCGCTCCCCCGCCCGTCTTGCAATTCGGCCCGGGCCATGCTTGGAGAGGGGCGGGTGTCCGCTCCGTCCACTCCCGATTCCCGTTCCCGACTGCGAGGCAGCGATGGCGATCCTCTATCTGATCAGCGGCTGGCAGACCGATCACTGGGTGTCCGCGATGCGCGAGCTCGCGCCGGAGCGCGACGTCCGCCTGTGGCCCGATGCCGGCACGCTGTCGGAAATCGACTATGTGCTCGCCTGGAAGCCGCTGACGGGCGTGTTCAAGACCCTGCCGAACCTCAAGGCGATCTTCTCGCTCGGCGCCGGCGTCGACGCCATCATGGCCGATCCGGACCTGCCGGACGTCCCCGTGGCGCGCATCGTCGATCCCGACCTCACCATGCGCATGACGGAATATGTCGTGCTGCATGTGCTGATGCATCACCGCCAGCAGCGCAGATACGATGCGTTCCAGGCGCGCCGGGAATGGCGGCCGCTCGACCAGCCGCCGGCAAGCGCGGTGCGCGTCGGCATCATGGGACTCGGCGCGCTTGGCGGCGACGCTGCGGAAAGACTGCGCGATCTGGGCTTCGACGTGGCCGGCTGGAGCCGCTCGCCGAAGCGTGTGGAGGGGGTGGCCTGTTTTGCCGGGGATGACGGGCTTAAGCCCTTCCTCGCCCGCACCGACATCCTTGTCTGCCTTCTGCCGCATACGCCGGAAACGGAGGGGCTGATCGACCGTGAGCTCGTTGCAGGCCTCGCGCGCGACGGCGCGATCGAGGGGCCGGCGCTCATCAACGCCGCGCGCGGCAAGCTGCAGGTGGAGGCCGATATCCTCGCAGCCCTCGACGACGGCACGCTCGCCCATGCCACGCTCGACGTCTTCGAGACCGAGCCTCTGCCGCAGGAAAGCCCCTTCTGGACCCATCCGCGCGTGACGCTCACACCCCATGTGGCCAGCGATTCAGACCCGCTGTCGCTCACCCGCAACATCCTCGCCCGGATCGAGCGCTTCGAGGCCGGCCAGCCCCTGGAGAACCTCGTGGACCGCAACCGGGGCTATTGACGCCCACGGGGGAAGGCGGGCCGGGGCAGGCCCGGCACGGTCCTCACTCCGGCACCACGCGGCGGATGCCGGTGACGCCGCCGTAGAGGCGGGCGATGCGGTCGACCGCCTCGTGCAGCGGCTCGATCACCACCTGCATGTGGTGGCCGTTGGCGTGGAGGAACCGCTCGCCGTCGACCATCAGGCCGACATGGCCCTTCCAGAAGACGAGATCGCCGCGGTGGAGCGCGGCGAAGCCGTGCGTGTCGACCGGCACGCCGAGGGCGGCTTCCTGCATGTCGCTGTCGCGCGGGCAGGGATGGCCCGCGGCATGGAGCGCGAGCTGGACGAGGCCCGAACAGTCGACCCCCGTAAACCCCTTGCCGCCCCACAGATAGGGGACATGGAGCAGCGTTTCCGCGACGGCGGCATAGTCCTGCGCATAGTCGCGCAAGGGCCGCACATGGCGGGCATAGACATAGCGCCCGTCGGCAAGCACGGCGAAGGGCCCCTCGGTGCCGGCAATGGCGAGCCGCGCATTGAGCCCGACACCTGTGACGGGCTGCGACTTCACGTCCGGCTGCGGATAGAGGAAGGTGCGAGGCACGCTCACGCGGTGGGTTGCCGGCTGGGCCTCCGGCGCGAGGCTGCCCGCGCGCGCATAGCCGACATAGCCGTCCTCCTCGATCTGGACCCAGGCCCAGCCGTCGCGCTCGTCGAAGACGCGCACGCGCTCGCCCATCAGCGCCTCGGTCAGGAGCGCGGCGTCGGGCTCGGGCCTGCGCCTCAGGCCGAGAGCGGGCGCGATGACATGATAGCTCTGGCCCTCCACGAAGCGTTCGGCCGGCACCCGGCCCCGGAGCCAGGCGGCGGCCAGATCGGGGCGGTAGGGATGGAGGCGCGGATCGGGCGCATTGGTCATGGCGGCAGTCTCCCGGCACGGTCGGCAATCGAATCGGCGAGGCGCTCCAGATAGAGCGCGCCCTTGACGGTGCGCTGGACCAGCACGTTGCGCCGGTCCTCCTCGTCGCGCCGGCGGCTGACGAGCTCCAGCCGGCCCATGGAATCGAGCGCGCGCGTGATGACGGGCTTGGACACGCCGAGCTTGGCGGCGAGCCCGCGCACCGTATGCGGCGGCGCCTCCAGATAGATGGTGAGCAGGATGGTCATCTGGCGCACGGAAAGGTCCGGCTCGCCGTCGTGGACGAGATCGAGATTCACATCATGCCACAAGGTCAGCGCCTGCGCCGTCGTCAAGCGCACGGTCATCGCACCGCTCCACCTCCCCCGGTCCTCCCAGAGCAACCTGCGCCCTGTCGGACACAGACAAGTTGCTCCAGCACTTTGGCAACGATCAGCTTTTGGACCCTCAATCGATTTCGATTGAAGATCCGCTGATCCAGAGCAGACCGTTACGGTCCCGTATCATTTAAACGGCGGGACCCGGCGGGCGCAAGGCGCGCGTGCACTGCGCGGCTGAAATCGGGAGCGGGGGAGGGGTCCGTGCGCGGCCGGCGTCAGCGCCCGCCCGCATAGCGGTCGCGGATCATGGCAAAGAGCGCGCGGATGCCCTGGGCCTCGCCGCCGACGGGATGGCCGGGATGCGCCTTGGGTGTCCAGCCATAGATGTCGAGATGGATATAGGCCTTCGCCTTCTCCACGAAGCGCTTCAGGAAGAGGGCGGCGACCACCGAGCCGGCGAAGGAGGAGTCCGAAATGTGGTTCACATCGGCGACCTTGCTGTCGAGCCAGCGGTCGTAGGGCCCCCACAGCGGCATGCGCCACAGGGGGTCGTTCTCCGCCGCCGCGTGGCGCGACAGGGCCGCGGCCAGCTCGTCGTCGTCGGTGTAGAAGGGCGGCAGGTCGGGGCCGAGCGCGACGCGGGCCGCGCCGGTGAGCGTCGCCATGTCGATCATGAGATCGGGTGCGTCCTCGTCGGCGAGCGCCAGCGCGTCGGCGAGCACCAGTCGGCCCTCCGCGTCCGTATTGCCGATTTCCACGCTGAGGCCCTTGCGGCTCGCCAGGACGTCGCCGGGCCGGAAGGCGTCTCCGGAGATCGCGTTTTCCACCGCCGGGATCAGCACGCGCAGGCGGACCGGCAGGTCGGCGGCCATGATCATGCGGGCGAGCGCCAGCACATTCGCCGCCCCGCCCATGTCCTTCTTCATGAGCGACATGGCGTTGCCGGGCTTGATGTTGAGGCCGCCGGTGTCGAAGCACACGCCCTTGCCGACCAGCGTGACATGCGGGCCGCTCGCCGGCCCCCACATCAGGTCGATCAGCCGGGGTGCGCGGGGGCTCGCCCGCCCGACCGCATGGATCATGGGGAAATTGCGCTTGAGATGCTCCTCCTCGTGCACGGTCTTCACATGGGCCTTGTAGGTCCGGGCGAGATCGCGCGTCGCGGCCTCCAGCTCGTCGGGCCCCAGATCGTTGGCCGGCGTGTTGATGAGGTCGCGGGCGAGCGAGACCGCGGCCGCCTCCGCCAGCACACCGTCGCGGTCCACGCCTTCCGGCACGACGAGCCGCGCCCCGGCCTTCGCCGGCTTGCTCTTGTAGCGGTCGAAGCGATAGGCCTCCATGAGCCAGGCGAGCGCGGCGAGGCGCGGCGGGGATGGGATGTCGGCAAGGCTGTAGAGACCGTCCGGCAACAGGCTCGCCAGCCGTCCGGGCAGGAAGGGGTCGGCGTCGGCCGCGCGTTCCCCGAGGCCGAACAGCACGCCCTGCGGCGCGCCCGCCTCGCCGGGCAGGAGGACCATGCGCTCGCGCTGGCCCCTGAAGCCTTGCGCCTGCGCCCAGGCGCGCTGGGCGTCCGGCAGCGCGTCGAGAACCGTCTCCACCGTGTCCCCTGCGGCAAGCCGGACGGGCACCGCGTCGCCTGCATGGGAACTGTGGCTTTCAACGAGGAGGTCGCCGGGGGTCATTGCGTTTGCCTTTGTCTGCCGATCGGTGCCGCCACAATAACGAGCGGCCGCGGCGGCAGCAATGACGGGCCTGCCGGGTGCGGCAGGATGCGTGACCCGATCCTGTCCGTCAGGCCGTCGCGGACTATTGCAGGGTCTTGCGCGCGCTTGTGCCGCCGGCCTCGTCTGTCGGCGTCAGGCGTGTGTGTGCGGCATCGACGCTGTCGCCCGGCGGACCGGCAAAGACGGATATTGCAGTGAGAATGGCAACGGACAGACCGGCGATCAGCAAGCCGTACTCGATCGGCGTTGCCGCGATCCGGTCTCTGGACTCAGTTTCGGGCCTGGTCACAATCTCTCCCCCGACAGGTGTGACGGCATGCGCGGCGCCTGACTTCAAGTGTATCGCCTCGCCTTATAATTGAACAATACGGAGTGTTGCCCTGCAAAGTCCAGAAGTTAAATCAAACTTGAGACGATTAAAAATTTAATTGCTGATTTTATACTTTAACCGAAAACGCTGTACGTCTTGTCGGGGGCGATCCGGCAAGAAGAGGCGGGTCTGCGTGCGACCGCATGGCTGCTTTGTCGAGCCCGCGCTTCTCACCGGCGCCGGGACCGGGCAGACTACAGCCCGTCTTCGGGAGGACATGAGGGAAGGGCGAGGGGTGAAGGCCTACGGCGCGAAGGCTTGGACGATCTGGACGCTGGGCGCGCTCGCTTTCGGCTACGCCTTCTTCCAGCGTGTGGCGCCGAGCGTGATGGTCTCCGACCTCATGCGCGACTTCGCTGTGGGCGCGGCCGTGCTCGGCAATCTCTCCGCCCTCTATTTCTACCCTTACGTCGTTCTCCAGGTGCCGCTCGGCATCCTGACCGACCGGATCGGCGCGCGCATCGTGCTGTCGGGCGCCATGGCGCTTGCGGCGGCCGGCACGCTGATCTTCGGCACCGCCGGGGGGATCGGGGAGGCCTATGTCGGGCGCTTCCTTGTCGGCATGGGATCGGCGGCCTGCTTCATCGCCACGCTCAGCCTCTCCAGCCGCTGGTTCCCGCCGCACCGCTTCGCCTTCCTCGCGGGGATGTGCATGTTCTTCGCCATGGCGGCCGGTGTCGGCGGGCAGGCGCCGCTCGCCGCGCTGATCGAGGTCACGGGGTGGCGCGCGGCCATGGTCGGCTCGGCCTGCTTTGCCGGCGCGCTGGCGCTCGTTGCCGCCATCGTCGTGCGCAACCGCCCGCCCGACGCGCCGCCGGCGCGCAGTGCGGCGACCGACTGGGCGGGGCTCGGGCGCGACCTGAAGCTTATCTTCCTCAATGGCGAGGTGTGGCTCATCGCGCTCGTGGCCACGGCGCTCTCCGGCGTCATGCTCGCCTTTGGCGGCCTGTGGGGCGTGCCCTACATGATGGTGCGCTACGGCCTCGCGCGGCCCGAGGCGGCGGCGCTGGTGTCGCTGATCCTCGTCGGCTGGGCGCTCGGCGCGCCCTTCGGGGGCTGGCTGTCGGATGCGGTGAAGCGGCGCAAGGCCCCGCTCGTCGCCACGTCCGCTGCGAGCTGCCTGCTGGCGGTGCTGCTGTTCCACGGCCCGCCCCTGCCGCTTGTGGCCTGTGCGGTGCTGATCGTCGTTCTGGGACTCGTCGGCGGCAGCATGGTCTCCACCTATGCGCTCGCCCGCGAGGTCACGCCGCCCGGCACGCACGCGACGGTGACCGGGCTCGTCAACGCCATGACGGTCGCCGCCGGGGCGGTCCTCCAGCCCGCGGTCGGCTTCCTGCTCGACCTCAACTGGGCCGGCGGCATGGCGGAGGGCGCACGCGTCTACACGCAGGCGACCTACGAGACCGCCTTCCTCTCCATTGTCGGATGGGCCGCGATGGGGCTCGTCGCCAGCCTGTTCCTGCGCGAGACCTATTGCCGACCGATGGTGACCGAGGCCGCCGCCGGGTAGCGGGCGACAGGCAGGCCGCGCGCGATCCAGCCGGGCCCGTTGGCGCCGCCGGTCATGCCTTCGGGCACGTCGATCACATTGGTGAAGCCGGCAAGCGAGAGCCGTTCCTGCAGGCGCGCGGAGCGCCCGCCACTGGCGCAGATCACCGCGACGGGCGTGGAGGGGTCGCCGTCAAGCGCGTCCAGAAGCTCGTCGCGGAAGGAGCTGTCGCGCATGTCCAGGGGAACCGCGCCCGCGCCGATGCCGGTGCGGCGCCATTCGGGCGGCGTGCGGATATCGACGAGCACCAGAGCGCCCGCCCGGGCCCGCTCATAGGCTTCCCCCGGGGCGATCCCGACCCCGTCGGCGCGCAGGGCGGATCCTGCGAGAAGTCCGAACAGGACCACGAAGAGCGGTGCGATGGCGCGACGTGCGAGCATGGCAGACCTCCAATCCCCGAAAAGAATAGACGACATGCTCCTCGCGACGAAATCAAATGGCCGGGAGCGGGCCGGGGCCGCCTGCATTCGCTCTACAGCTTCACCCGCCTCAGCCGCAGCGCGTTGCCGACGACGGAGACGGAGGACAGGCTCATGGCTGCCGCCGCGATGATCGGCGACAGCAGGATCCCGAAGGCGGGATAGAGCACGCCGGCTGCGATCGGCACGCCGAGGGCGTTGTAGATGAAGGCGAAGAACAGGTTCTGCTTGATATTCGCCATCACGGCCTCCGACAGGCGGCGCGCGCGCAATATGGCCCTGAGGTCGCCCTTCATGAGCGTCACCGGCGCGCTTTCCAGCGCGACATCGGAACCGGTCCCCATGGCGATGCCGATATCGGCGGCGGCAAGTGCCGGCGCGTCGTTCACGCCGTCGCCCGCCATGGCGACCATGCGGCCCTCGCCCTGGAGCGCCTTGACGAGGTCGACCTTGCCTTCCGGCAGAATCTCCGCCTCGATCCGGTCGATGCCGAGGGGGCCTGCGACCGCCTTGGCCGTTCCAGGCGTGTCCCCGGTCGCCATCACGACGGTCAACCCGTCCGCCTTGAGCGCGCGGATCGCGTCGGGCGTGGTCTCCTTGACAGGATCGGCGACGGCGACGAGGCCGGCGGCGGTGCCGTCCACGGCGACATACATGGCCGTCTTGCCCGTCTCGCGCAGCCCGTCGGCGGTTTCGTCGAGGCTGTCGGTGGCGATGCCCAGCTCGCCCATCATGGCGCGGTTGCCGAGGGCGACAGCCTTGTCGCCGATCCGGCCCTTCACGCCCTTGCCCGTGACCGCCTCGAAATCCTCCGTCGGCGACAGGGCGACGCCGCGCTCATCCGCGCCCGCGACGATGGCCTCCGCCAGGGGGTGCTCGCTCGCCCGCTCCAGGCTGGCCGCGAGCCGCAGGAGCTCGTCCTCCTCGATGCCTCCGGCGGGGACGACGTCGGTGAGGCGCGGGCGGCCTTCCGTCAGCGTGCCGGTCTTGTCGACGACCAGCGTGTCCACCTTGGCGAAACGCTCCAGCGCCTCGGCATTGCGGAACAGGACGCCGCCCTGCGCCCCGCGGCCCGTGCCGACCATGATCGACATCGGGGTGGCGAGCCCGAGCGCGCAGGGGCAGGCGATGATGAGCACGCTCACGGCCACCACGAGCCCGTAGGCGAGCCGGGGTTCGGGCCCGAAGACCGCCCAGGCGGCAAAGGCGATGATGGCCACGGCGACGACGGACGGGACGAACCAGCCCGCGAAGATGTCGGCGAGCCGCTGGATCGGCGCGCGCGAGCGCTGGGCCTCCGCCACGAGGTTGACGATGCGCGAGAGCATCGTGTCGGCGCCGACGCGCGCCGCCTCCATGACGAAGGAGCCGGACTTGTTGAGCGTGCCGCCTGTCACATCGTCGCCGGGGGTTTTCTCCACGGGCAGGGGCTCGCCGGTCAGCATGGATTCATCCACGCTGGACGAGCCCTCCACGAGCCTGCCGTCCACGGGAACCTTGTCGCCGGGGCGCACGCGCAGGCGGTCGCCGGTCTCCACACGGTCGAGCGACACCTCCTCTTCCGAGCCGTCCTCGCGGACGCGCCGCGCCGTCTCCGGCGCGAGGTCGAGCAGGGCGCGGATGGCGCCGGAGGTGCGCTCGCGCGCCTTGAGCTCCATGATCTGGCCGACCAGCACGAGGAGCACGATGACCGCGCCCGCCTCGAAATAGACCGCGACCGCACCGTTCGCGTCCCGGAAGCCCTCCGGGAAGATGCCGGGCGCGAGGGCCGCGACCACGCTGTAGGCATAGGCGGCGCCGACGCCGATGCCGATCAGCGTCCACATATTGGGATTGAGCGTCCTGAGCGAGGTCCAGCAGCGCTCGAAGAAGGTCCAGCCGCCCCACAGGATCACGGGCGTGGCGAGCACAAGCTGGGCCAGCACGAAGAGCCGGGGCCCCAGCCAGTCCTCGAAGGGCACGCCCAGATGGCCGCCCATCTCCAGGACGACGACGGCCAGCGCGAAGGGAAGGCCGACCCGGAACTTGCGCGTGAAGTCGACGAGTTCCGGGTTCGGCCCCTCCTGCGCGGAGGGCACGCCCTTCGGCTCGAGCGCCATGCCGCAGATCGGGCAGGCGCCCGGCTTGTCGCGCACGATCTCCGGGTGCATCGGACAGGTGTAGAGCGTGCCGGCCGGCTGGGGTTCGGGCTCGGGCGGGCCGCCGAGATAGGCGTCCGGATCGGCGGCGAACTTGTCGTGGCAGCCCCTGGAGCAGAAATAGTAGCGCTCGCCGCCATGCTCGTGGGTGTGCTGCGCGGTGTCGGGATCGACGGTCATCCCGCAGACGGGATCGCGTGCCATGGCTGTCTGGTCCTTCCGGTTCGCGTCTCCCATCAGATGGGGGTTGCCATCATGGTAAGGTCAAGGTCCGCTGTTCGGGTCAGCCGGGCGGGGGCGGTGTCTTCGCGCCCTCCTCCACGAGCCACTCGACGAAGACGTCGGCGGACGGGTTGCGCCGGCGCGGGCGCAGGGCGACATAGGCGCGGCTGTTCGCCTTGAAGCCGAAGGGGGCGACGAGACGTTCCGCCGCGATGTCGTCGGCCACGAGCGACCACAGCCCCATGCCGACGCCGAGCCCGCTCATCGCCGCCTCGATCATGAAATAGAGATGCTCGAACTCGCTCTCGCTGGCGGGCGTCACCGCATCGACGCCCTCCAGGTCGAACCATTCCGCCCAGGCATGGCGCCGCGTCTGGGTGTGCAGGAAGGTGAAGGCGGCGAGGTCCGACGGGGTGCGCACGGGCCGCTCCGCCATCAGCTTGGCCGACAGCACGGGGCCGGCATGCTCCGGCAGGAACGGGATCACCTCGTCGGAGCGCGCATGAGGCTGCTTCACGGAGCGGATGGCGAGGTCGAGGTTCTCCCGCGCGAAGTCGACCGGCACGTCGGAGGCCTGCAGCCTGAGATCGATATCGGGATAGCGTGCCTTGAAACGGTAGAGCCGCGGGATCAGCCAGCGCATCATCAAGGTGCCGAAGCAGGAGACGACGAGCTCGCCCCGGGCGGTCTGGGAGACGGAGCGCACGCCGCTCTCCACGAGGTCGAGCGCGCTGGTGAGCACCGGCAGGAGGCGCCGCCCGGCCGCTGTCAGCCGCTGCTGGTTGCGCGGCCCCTCGAACAGAGCCACGCCGAGGATCTCCTCAAGCTGGCGGACCTGCCGGCTGACCGCTCCGTGGGTGACCGCGAGCTCGTCCGCCGCGGCGCTGATCTGTTCGTGCCGGCCGGCGGCCTCGAAGGCCTTCAGCGCGTTCAAGGGGGGCAGGTTGCGTCTCATGTTCGTCAGGAAAACTCACAAACCGTCTCAGATCAAATCGTTTTGTGACAGGGCCGATCCGGGCTACAGGCTGGAGCCGCCCCGAATGGTCGAGACGGCACCGGCCCGCTCCCCCACCCGGCCGCCCATGAGATCATACTGCGTCGGGTGGCCGGGTGGGGGAGCGGGCCGGCGCCGCCCGGCGAGAAGACACGTGGTTGCAATGGATGCTGTCACCTTCGCGGCGGTGATCGTCGCCGCCAGCCTGCACGCGGCATGGAACGCCATTATCAAGCTGGGGCTCGACCAGTTCCTGTCCATGACGCTCCTGTCGGTGGTCTCCGGCCTGATCTCGCTGGCGTTCATTCCCTTCCTGCCTCTGCCCGCCATGGAGGCCTGGCCGTTCCTCGCCGCGACGGTCTGCTGCCATACGGGCTACAAGCTGTTCCTGCTGCAGGCCTACAAGGCGGGCGATCTGGGGCAGGTCTATCCGCTGGCGCGCGGCACGGCGCCGCTCATCGTCGCGGTCGTCGGGGTGGCGCTGCTGTCGGAGCATCTCGCGCCGCTCGCCTGGGCGGGCATCGCGGTCCTCGTCGGCGGGGTCTGGCTCATGTCGCTGCGCGGCGGGCGCGACCTCGCCCGGATGGAGCGCAAGGGCGTGATGGCTGCGCTCGCCACCTCCGCCTTCATCGCCGGCTACACGCTGATCGACGGCACCGGCGCGCGCATCGCCGGCACCGCCTCCGGCTACACGGTGTGGCTGTTCCTGTTCGACGGCATCGCCATGGCCTCCATCGCGGCGGTGCTGAGGGGCCCGAGCGCCTTCATGCGCATGTCGGGGGCGTGGAAGGGCGGCGCCGTCGCCGGCGCCCTGTCGCTCGGTGCATACTGGATCGCCATCTGGGCCATGACGCGCGCGCCCATCGCCATGGTCGCGGCGCTGCGCGAGACCTCGGTGCTGTTCGCCGTGCTGATCTCGGCCGCCGTCCTCAAGGAGCCGCTGACACGCTGGCGCACGGCCGCGGCCCTCCTGATCGTCGGGGGTGCCGCCGCGCTCCGACTCGGGTAGACTTCTTCCCCATTTCACGGAGGCAACCCGTGATGCGCCCCCATCGATCGGGTGTCGGGGGCACAACAGGAAAGACGGAACCCATGTCGGATCAAAGCCAACGGACGGACGCCGGACTGGTCAGCGGGAATCGCGGCTGGTTCATCGTGCTGGGGATCGTGATGATTGTCCTCGGGGCGCTCGCCATCCTGTTTCCCTGGATCATGACGCTCGCCGCGGAGCTGCTGGTCGGCATCGCGCTGGTGATCGGCGGGGCGACGATGATCGTCCATGCCTTCAGCGAACGCAGCTGGGGCGGCGTCCTGTGGGAGGCGCTGCTCGGCATACTCTATCTTGTCGGCGGGCTCTATTTCCTCTTCCTGCCGGGGGTGGGCGCCGTCGCATTGACGGTCGCCCTGTCGGCCATCTTCATCGTGGACGGCATCCTGCGCGCCATCATGGGCACGAGGCTGAAGCCGCGCAGCGGCTGGGGCTGGCTCGTCGCCGGCGGTGTCGTCTCTGCGATCCTTGGCGTGATGCTGTTCGCCGGCCTGCCCGGAACGGCGGTCTGGGCGATCGGGCTGCTGCTCGGCATCAACCTGGTCTTCTCCGGCGCGGCCTTCCTGGCGCTCGGCGCCTCGGCGGGCGGCGGTCAGGCGAAGATGTCGGCATAGCGCTCCTTGAGCGCGGCCTTCTGCACCTTGCCCATGGTGTTGCGGGGCAACTCGTCGACATAGAAGACGCGCTTGGGCACCTTGAACTTGGCAAGCCGCTCGGCGAGCGTCGAGATGATCTCGTCCTCGCTGGGCGGTGTGCCGGCGCCGGTCGTGACGACAGCCACGACGCCTTCGCCGAAATCGGGATGGGCGACGCCGATGACGGCCGATTCGCCGATACCGGGGAGCTGGTCGATCTCGGTCTCCACCTCCTTGGGATAGACGTTGAAGCCGCCGGAGATGATGAGGTCCTTGCCGCGCCCGACGATGGAGACGCGCCCGTCATCGGCCATCACGCCCATGTCGCCGGTGATGAAATAGCCGTCGGCGCGGAATTCCTCCGCCGTCTTCTCCGGCATGCGCCAATAGCCCTTGAAGACATTCGGCCCCTTGCACTCCACAATGCCAACCTCGCCATGCGGAATCTCGTGGCCTTCGCCGTCGGCGACGCGGACCGACACGCCGGGCAGCGCATAGCCGACCGTTCCGGGCACCCGCTCGCCCTCATAGGGGTTGGAGGTGATCATGCCGCATTCGGTCATGCCGTAGCGCTCCAGGATCTCAAGCCCGGTGCGCGCGGCGAAGGTCTCGTGCGTCTCCGCCAGCATCGGCGCCGAGCCGGAGACGAACAGGCGCATGTTGCGGCAGACCTCGCGGCCGAAGCGCTCGTCGCCCAGAAGCCGCGTATAGAAGGTCGGAACCCCCATCATGACGCTCGCCTCGGGCAGGAAGCGCAGCACCGTGTCGACGTCGAACCTGTCGAGCCAGATGATCTCCGAGCCGTTCAGGAAGGCGGTGTTGAGCGCCACATAGAGCCCGTGAACATGGAAGATTGGCAGGGCGTGGAGCAGCACGTCGCCGGGCTTAAAGCCCCACAGCTCATGCAGCGTCAGCGCGTTGGAGGAGAGATTGTCGTGGGTGAGCATCGCGCCCTTCGACCGTCCGGTCGTGCCGGAGGTGTAGAGCAGTCCCGCCAGGTCGTCGCCCGCGCGCATCGCCGTCTCGCAGGTGCTGCCGGCCGTGGCCGCAGCCTCCGCCAGCGTGCCCTTGCCGTCCCCGTCGAGCGTGGCGACCGCGCGGACGCCGCGCTTTGCCGCGATCTCGTCGATGGATGCCCGGCGCGCGCTCGTCGTCACGACCAGGGAGGGCTCGGCGTCGGAGACGAAATAGTCGATCTCCGCCGGCGTATAGGCGGTGTTGAGTGGCTGATAGACCGCGCCCACCTTGAGGACCGCCAGATAGAGCGCGACATTGTCGAGCGATTTCTCCACCTGCACCGTCACCCGGTCGCCGGGGGCGACGCCGAAGCCCTTGAGCGCATTGGCGAAGCGCGAGACCTGGGCGCGAAGCGCGCCGTAGCTCATCCGCGAGCCGTCGGGCATGCGGAAGGCTGTCCGGTCGCCGGCCTCGACGAAGCGCGCGTCGAGCAGGGCATAGAGATTGGCGTTGTCCTCGGTCATCGGGGGCATCCTCTTCTTGTCGGGAGGGTCAGGAGGCTTCGGATTTCAGATATTCGGTGGGCAGGCTCGCCAGGAAGTCGTTGAAGCTGCCGCTCTGGCGCGTCACGTGGCGGCTGAGCAGGGCGTCGGCGTCGCCGCCACGGCCCTCGCGGATGGCGGCGACGATGCTCTCGTGCTCGGCGAAGGATTCGGTCAGCCGGTTGCGGCGGCGAAGCTGCAGCCGCCGATAGGGCGACAGGCGGTTGCGCAGCCGCACGGTCTCCGCCGCCAGGAAGCGGTTGTGGCTTGCCCGGTAGATCGCCTCGTGGAAGGCCATATTGGCCTTGTAATAGTCGTCGGACTGGCCGGCGGCGGCATGGCGGGCGCAGTCCTCGTGGGCCTCCTGCAGCGCCGTGAGCTCCTGCTCGCTGGCGCGCTGGGCGGCGAGCCGGCCGCACATGCCCTCCAGCTCCGCCATGACCTCGAACATCTCCACGAGCTCCGCCAGGCCGAGCCGCGTGACGGTGGCGCCGCGATTGCGCCGGATCTCCACCAGCCCGCTGGCGGCGAGCTGGGAGAGCGCCTCGCGGACCGGCGTGCGCGATATGCCGAATCTCTCCGCCAGGCGCGTCTCGTCGAGCCGGTCGCCCGGCAGCAGCCTGTTGGTCAGGATGTCCTGCTCGAGCGCCTGTCTGATCTGGTCGGCTGCGGTTCCCACTCTCGACCGTCTTTCGTGTGCGTATCTTCGTCCTGCGTGCCGGTCCCGCCGCCCATGTTCGGGGCCATCGTCGCTTGGACCATTGGCTAGGTTGGTTCCGGCGCGAACACCGTCCAGGATCGGGCAGGGAGCCGTCATATGCCCGGCTCCTTATAGCGCGCCGTATTTCTGTATACAATCAGCTTGTCATTGTATGATATGATTTTGACATCGTATACGGGACTATATAGCGTATCTTTTCAGCCGATAAGACACGAAGGCTCAAACTGGGAGGAAATAATGACCCGTCTGTTCAGGACGCTTCTGGCTGGCTGCGCCGCGGTCGGCATGGCCGTCGCGACGGTGGCCGGTGCGCAGGCCGCGGAGATGACGCTCAAGGCCTCGCATCAGTGGCCAGGCGGCAAGGGGGACGTGCGCGACGAGATGGTGCAGATCATCGCGCGCGAGGTGGAAAAGGCCGATGTCGGCCTGAAGATCCAGGTCTATCCGGGCAAGTCGCTCTACAAGCCCAAGGAGCAGTGGGGCGCCCTGGTCAAGGGCCAGCTCGACATCTCCGCCTTCCCGCTCGACTATGCGAGCGGCCGCCATCCGCAGTTCTCCGCGACCCTCATGCCGGGCCTCGTGCGCAATCACGACCGCGCGGAGCGGCTCAACGATTCGCCCTTCATGGACCAGATCAAGGAGATCATCGACGAGGCGGGCGTGATGGTGCTGTCCGATGCCTGGCTCGCCGGCGCCTTCGCCTCCAAGCAGGACTGCATCCGGGGGCCTGAGACCATCAAGGGGCAGGTGACACGCGCGGCCGGCCCGGCCTTCGAGCAGATGCTCGCTGCCGCCGGCGCCTCGATCTCCTCCATGCCGTCGTCTGAGATCTACACTGCCATGCAGACCGGCGTGCTCGACGCGGCCAATACGAGCTCCGGCTCCTTCGTCTCCTACCGCATCTACGAGCAGGTGAAGTGTCTCACCGCGCCGGGCGAGAACGCGCTGTGGTTCATGTACGAGCCGATCCTCATGTCCAAGAAGACTTGGGAGAAGCTCGACGAGAAGCAGCAGAACGCCCTGCTCGACGCCGGCGAGACGGCCCAGAACTATTTCGCCAAGGAGGCCCGCAAGATCGACCAGAAGATGGTCGACACCTTCAAGGAGGCTGGCGTCGAGGTGATCGACATGTCGGCCGACGACTACAAGGCCTGGATCGAGGTCGCCAAGAAGAGCGCCTACAAGAACTTCGAGGAGAAGGTGAAGGGCGGCAAGCAGCTCATCGCCGACGCGCTCGCCGTCGAGTGATCCCGTCTCCTGGGGTATTGCGTTCCATGCCAACCGGCCCGTCATTCCCGCGGAAGCGGGATTCCGTTGCGGAAACACCGACAAGGATCCTCGTTTTCGCGGGGATGGCGCACCGGGACACAGAGCACCGGCATGGAACAGACACAGCGGGTCCGACCGTCTCGAGCGGGCGGTCGGGCCTTTGCCGTTCTGCGACCTCGTGTTGAAAGCCGGGTCTTCGCCAATGCGTGCCTATATCCGTCTCATGGATGCGGTTTCGAGGCTGTGCGGCATCGTCGCCATGGCTCTGCTCGCCGCGGCCGTCTTCGTCGTCTGCTACATGATCTTCGTGCGCTACGTTCTGGGGCACTCCACGATCTGGCAGACCGAGTTCACGATCTACGCGCTGATGGCGGCGACCTTCATCGGCTCGCCCTATGTGCTGATGCTGCGCGGCCATGTGGGCGTCGACCTCCTGCCTCTGGCTCTGCCCAAGCGCGGGCGGATCGTTCTGGAGGTCGTCGCCGGCCTCCTCGGCCTCGCCTTCTGCATGCTGCTGGCCTATGCGAGCTGGATCTATTTCCACGAGGCCTGGGCCGGCGGCTGGCGCACCGACACGGTCTGGGCGCCGCCCCTGTGGATCCCTGTCGCGCCGCTGCCTCTCGGGGCGGGGCTGTTGTGCCTGCAATATGTGGCTGAGCTCATGAAGCTGAATGGAGCGCGCCAGTGAGCCCTCTCGAACTCGGCGGCGTCGTCCTGATCGTGCTGCTCGCGCTGATCGCGACCGGCATGCCCATCGCCTTCGCGCTCGGTCTCGTCTCGATCGGCGCGCTCATCGCGACCGAAGGCCCCGACTCCATCTCCATCCTCGGGGAGACGTTCTTCGCCGGCCTCAACTCCTTCGGCCTCGTCTCGATCCCGATGTTCATCCTGATGGGGGCGGCAGTCGCCTCCAGTCCCGCCGGTCGCGATCTCTACGAGGCGCTCGACCGGTGGCTGACGCGGGTGCCGGGCGGGCTCGTGCTCTCCAATCTCGGTGCCTGCGGCCTGTTCGCCGCGCTGTCGGGGTCCTCGCCCGCCACCTGCGCGGCCATCGGCAAGATGGGCATCCCGGAGATGCGCAAGCGGGGCTATCCCTCGTCCATCGCGACGGGCTCCATCGCTGCGGGCGGCACGCTCGGCATCCTCATCCCGCCCTCCATCACGCTGATCGTCTACGGCATTGCCACGGAGACCTCCATCGGGCGCCTGTTCCTGGCGGGCATCCTGCCGGGGCTCATGCTGGTCGGCCTGTTCATGGCCTGGACGCTGATCGCCTGCAAGGCGAAGGGCTATGCGCTCACCTCCATGTCGGGCTCCTTCACGCTGAGGGAGAAGATGGAGGCGCTGCCGCGCGTCCTGCCCTTCCTCACCATCATCGTCGCGATCCTCTATGTGCTCTATGGCGGTGTCGCCACGCCGTCGGAGGCCGCTGGCGCCGGCGCGATGTTCTGCCTCCTGCTGGTCATCGTGATTTACCGGATGTGGACGGCGGGTCCGATCGTCGCCATGTTCCGCGACGCGATCCGCGAATCGATCATGATCATGATGATTATCGCGGCCTCGGAGCTCTTCTCCTTCGCGCTGTCCTCCATGTTCATTACCCAGTCGGTCGCCGGCTGGATCGCGGATCTGGATGTCAACCGCTGGGCCTTGATGGGGATCATCAACGTGTTCCTGCTGATCGCCGGCTTTTTCCTGCCGCCGGTCGCGGTGATCCTGATGACCGCGCCGATCCTCCTGCCCATCATCACCCAGGCGGGTTTCGATCCCTATTGGTTCGCGGTGGTGCTGACCATCAACATGGAGATCGGGCTGATCACGCCGCCCGTCGGCCTCAATCTCTACGTCATCAACGGCATCGTGCCGGATGTGCCGCTGGGTACCATCCTGCGCGGATCCGCCCCATATGTTCTGTGCATGGTTCTGGCGATCATAATCCTGTGCATTTTCCCGGCTATAGCCACATGGCTGCCGGAAGCCTTGATGGGGCGTGCGTTATGAATGTGTCCTTCTTTCGCGAACTGATCGAGCAGATTGTCGACCGCGGGCGCAACCTGACGCAGCTCTCGCTGCAGGGGACGGAACGCGCCGGGCGCATCGCGGAGCTTTCCCGCATGCTGATGTCCAGGCGCGGCGAATCCTCCGGCGTGGCGCTCGCCCAGCGCATCCTCACGACCTATGAGCGCCTGGATGACGAGGACAAGCTCGCCTTCTTCACCGTTCTCGCCGAGGAGTTCGCGCCCGACGCGGATGCGGTACGCAAGGCCGCGGAACGTTATCTGGAGGAGCCGTCGGCGGCGGGCCTGGACGTGCTGTCGCGCGCCACCGAGCCGCCGCGCCAGGAGTTCTTCCGCCGCCTCAACCTGGCGCCGGAGGGGACCTCCGCCATGGTCGCCATGCGCGCCGATCTCCTGCGTTTCCTGCCGGAGCACCCGGAATTCAGGGCCGTGGACGACGACCTGGTCCATCTCTTCGGTTCGTGGTTCAACAGGGGGTTCCTCGTGCTCAGGCGGATCGACTGGTCCTCGCCCGCCAATATCCTGGAGAAGATCATCCAGTACGAGGCGGTCCACCAGATCCAGGGCTGGGACGACCTGAAGCGCAGGCTCGACCCGCGTGACCGGCGCTGCTTCGCCTTCTTCCCCCCCTCGCTCGTCGACGAGCCGCTGATCTTCGTGGAGGTCGCGCTCACCCACGAGATCCCGGGCTCGATCCATGCCCTCCTCAACCCCGTCGAGCACGATGCCGGCGACGAGCCGACGACGGCGGTCTTCTACTCCATCTCCAACTGCCAGAAGGGGCTGGCGCGGATTTCCTTCGGCAATTTCCTCATCAAGCAGGTGGTCACCGATCTCGCCCGCGAGATGCCGTCGCTGAAGACCTTCGTGACGCTGTCGCCGGTGCCCGGCTTCATGCGCTGGCTCGACCGCGAGCGCCATGCCGAGGAGCCGGCCATTCTGGAGGGCGAGGAGGTGGAGATGCTGGCCCGCCTCGACGAGCCCGGCTGGCAGGAGGACGAGGAGGCGGTCCGCGTGCTGAAACCGCTCGTGAGCGAGCTCGCGGCCCACTATTTCCTCAAGGAGAAGCGCCCGAACGGCCAGCCTCTCGACCCTGTGGCCCGGTTCCATCTCGGCAATGGCGCGCGGCTGGAGCGGATCAACTGGCTCGGCGACACCTCCGGGCGCGGCCTGCGGGAGGCGGCGGGCCTGATGGTCAACTATCTCTACGAGCTGAAGGATATCGAGAAGAACCACGAGGCCTATGCCGAGCAGGGCAAGGTCGTGGCCTCCGGCGCCGTCCAGAAGCTCGCCAGAAGCGAGCGTTCGAAACGCGCGCTGGTGGCTGCGGACGGCTAGGGCCTTCCGCATTTCGCTGACGGTATCGGCCGGTCCCCCGTCACGAAACCGAGGCACGGCTGTCACAAAGCTGCACTAGGGTGCAGTTGTCCGGAAAGGTCGCCCAAAGGCTTTTCCGTTCGCTGCGACACTCTGATTACCTTGTGCCATGCCGGGTCTGACCGCCTGACCTCCAACCCCTCAACGGGTGCCCGGCATGGCTTCTTCTTTCGATCTGCCATTGACGGCCAGGAACTCGCCCATGCGGGCGAGCGCCTCCTCGATCTCCGCCATGTCGGCGGCGTAGGACAGCCGCAGATAGCCGCGCCCGTTCGCCCCGAAGCTCTCACCGGGAATAAGCGCGATGTCGGCCTCCTCCAGAAGCCGTTCGGCGAGCTCCGCGCTGGAGAGCCCCGTGCCGGTCACGTTCGGAAAGGCGTAGAAGGCGCCGCCAGGGGCGCGGCAGGAGACGCCCGGCAGCGCGTTGAGGCCGGCGACAACAGCCTCCCGGCGTTCGGCGAAGGTCCGCCGGAACCGCTCGACCGGCTCGCGCGGGCCCGTGACCGCGGCAAGCCCTGCGATCTGGGCGACATTCGCCACGCAGGAATGGGTGATGGTGATGATCTTGCGGATCTGCGGCACGAGCGCCTTCGGCCAGACGCCGTAGCCGAGCCGCCAGCCCGTCATGGCGAAGGTCTTGCTCCAGCCGTCGAGCAGGATGACCCGGTCGCGCAGGGAGGGATAGGCGAGCAGGCTCGCGAAGTCGGCATCGTCATAGACGAGATGGCTGTAGATCTCGTCGGAGAGGACGGCGACATGGGGATGCGACTCCAGCCCCGCCGCGAGCGCGTCGAGCTCGGCGCGCGGCACCACGCCGCCCGTCGGGTTGGCCGGGCTGTTGACGATGACGAGGCGGGTGGCAGGCGTGACGAGCGAGAGCACCTCTTCGGCGTCGAAGCCGAAATCGCGATCCTCGCGGATCGGATAGGGCACCGCCTTCGCGCCGGAGAACGCGATGGCCTCGCGATAGGGCGGAAAGCCCGGATCGGGATAGAGGATCTCCGCGCCCTCGCCGCCGAACAGCATGGCGGCAAGGAAGATCGTGACCTTGCCGCCCGGCACGATCACCACCTCGTCGGCATGCACGCCGACGCCGAACCGGCCCGTGAGGTCGGCGGCCACGGCCTCGCGCAGCGCCGGCATGCCGACCGGCGAGGTGTAACCGTGCGGCCCTTCGCGCGAGGCCTTCGCGGCGGCCTCCAGCACATGCCCGGGCGGATCGAAATCCGGCTGGCCGATGCCCAGGTTGATGATCGGTCGCCCGGCGGCCTTGAGCGCCAGCGCCCGGTCGAGGACGGCGAAGGCGCCCTCCTCCTCGATGCCCACGGCGCGGGGGTTGAGCGCGAAGCCTGTCATGTCGCCTCCCATATCGCCTCCTGGTTTCTGTCTTGTCCGGCGCCGGCACACTAAAGCCGCATTGTCGTTTCCGCGAGGGAAAATCGCCATTGCCGTCGCCGGGCGCTCCCCTATAGTGCGGGAACGGGGCAGGGGGCTTTCCGGGCCGGCCGGTCCGTGCCCGCTCCGCCATCCCGAAGTCCATTCCACAATCGCCAATCGCTACAAAGAGCTTGCAGGAGGAGACGAACCATGAGCGGACGGGTTTCCGGAAAGACGGCGCTGGTCACGGCGGCGGGCCACGGCATCGGACGGGCCTCGGCGCTGGCGCTGGCGCGCGAGGGCGCGCATGTGTTCGCCACCGATATCGACGAGGCGGCGCTGGCGGAGCTTGCCGGCGAGGCGGCGGATATCGAGACCTTTGCGCTCGACATCACCAGCGACGAGGCCGTGGCCGCCGCGAGCGAGCGCGTCGGCGCGCTCGACATCCTGTTCAACTGTGCCGGCTATGTGCATCACGGCACGGTGCTGGAGTGCGAGGACAAGGACTGGGATTTCTCCTTCGACGTCAATGTGAAGAGCCAGTACCGCACGATCCGCGCCTTCCTTCCGGCCATGCTGGAGACGGGCGGCGGCTCGATCATCAACATGGCCTCCGTCGCCTCCTCGGTGAAGGGCCTGCCGAACCGCTTCGTCTACGGCGCGACCAAGGCGGCGGTGATCGGGCTCACCAAGTCGGTGGCCATCGATTTCATCTCGCAAGGCATCCGCTGCAATGCCATCTGCCCCGGCACGGTCGACACCCCGTCGCTCGAGGGCCGCATGCGTGCGCTCGGCAATTACGAGGAGGCGCGGGCCGCCTTCATCGCCCGCCAGCCCATGGGGCGTCTCGCCACGGCTGAGGAGATCGCGTCCCTGGTCGTCTATCTGGCAAGCGACGAGGCCACCTTCATGACGGGCCAGGCCCACATCATGGACGGCGGCATGGCCATCTGACCGCGGGACAGAGGCTGTCGTGATCAATCGCTACGGATCGCTCGCCGCGGAGGTCTACCGTCTCGACAAGCCGGTGGGCCACTCCTTCGGGGATGTCGAGTTCTATCGCGAGCGGCTCGCGGGATGCCGCGGACCCGTTCTGGAGCCGGCGGTCGGCACGGGCCGGGTGCTCGTGCCGCTCCTGGAGGCGGGATACGATGTGCGCGGTTTCGACACCTCGCCGGAGATGCTGGATCTGTGCCGGGCGGAATGCCGCGAGCGCGGCCTCGACGCCGATCTGAGCCTGCAGGGCTTTGCGGACTTCTCGTGCGATGCGGGGGTCGAGGCCGTGATCGTGCCGGCCGGGTCGTTCCAGCTCGTGACCGACGCGGACGAGGCGCGCGCGATCCTCGCCCGGTTTCATAAGGTACTCGCGCCGGGCGGTCGGCTGATCCTCGATCTCGATCCCCTGTCCGACCTTGCCGCGCCGCCGGCGCCCGCGCGCCACTGGGCGGCCGGCGAGGACCTCCTGACCCTGACAGTGTCGCCCGTGGAAATCGATTTCGTCCGCCAGACCTCCGTGTCCCATCTGCGTTACGAGCACTGGCGGGCTGGCCGGCTCGTCGCCGCCGAGATCGAGCTGTTCGCCCTGCGCTACTGGGGTGTGGTGGAATTCGAGCTCGCCCTGCGGGAGGCCGGGTTCACCGGCATCGCGATCTCGGGCAATTACCGCCACGGCGAGGCGCCGGAGGCGGATGCGCGCGCCATCACCTTCGAGGCCTGCGCCGGTCCGACCGGCTGATCGCGGAGGACCCGAATGGCGCATGACCGGAAAGTCTACATCACTGGCGCCTCGGGCGCCGGGGTGACCACCCTTGGCGGTTCCCTCGCGTCCGGATTGCGTGTGCGGCACGTCGATTGCGACGATTTCTACTGGATGCCGACCGATCCCCCCTTCACCGCCAAGCGCCCGCCCGCCGACCGGGTCCGGCTGATCCGGAATGAACTCGGGCCGGATGGCTGGGTGCTCACGGGGTCCTTCGATGGCTGGGGCGATCCCTTGATCGAGCATGTCGATCTGATCGTTTTTCTTGCAACACCGACGCCGATCCGGATGGAGCGGCTCATGGCACGCGAGCGCGAGCGGTACGGGGATCGCATTCTGCCCGGCGGGGATATGCACGAAATCCACAAGGCGTTCATTGCCTGGGCTGCCGAGTACGACAACCCGGATTTCACAGGGAGAAACCGCGCCCGCCATGACGCCTGGCTGGCAAGGCAGCCGGCGCCCGTGCTGCGCCTCGACGGCACCTGCGCGACATCTGCCCTGGTCGCGCAAACAGTCTCTGCCCTGACGGGCGAGGCTGCGGTATCGGCGCAATGACACGGAAGCGCGGAATGTCTGCAACGCAAGCCGGCCGGTCCCAGGCTCGTGAGAACACGCGCGCACCAGGAAGGGCCCGCCCCTTCGGCAAGCTGCGTTGGCGGGCGCGCTGTCTGCTCCCGGTTCTGGCTGCCCTGCCAATTGCCCTGGGGCATGGCTCCGTATGGGCGGAAACCTTGACGGTGCCCGGGCCGGACGGGTCCCTGGAAGGCGAGGCGATCCTCGTGCCGGAGGCCCGTGCGGGCGTCGTCATCGTGCCGGGGTCGGGCCCGGTCGACCGGGACGGCAATGACCCGATGGGCTTGCGCAGCGACAGCTACAGGCTGCTGGCCGAGGGCCTGTCGCAGGCCGGGGTGAGCACGCTCAGGATCGACAAGCGGGGCTTTTTCGGCAGTGCCGGCGCCGTCGCCGACCCGGAGGACGTGACGATCGCCGCCTATGCGGAGGATGCCGGGCGCTGGCTCTCCGCCTTCGCCGACAAGGCCGGGTTGCCATGCGTCTGGCTCGCCGGTCACAGCGAGGGCGGGCTTGTCGCGCTGGTGGCCGCCGCACAGGGCAACGAGCCTTGCGGCCTCATCCTGCTGGCGACGCCGGGCCGGCCGCTCGGCGTTCTCATGCGCGAGCAGTTCCGGGCCAATCCGGCCAATGCGCCCTATCTGGATGAGCTCGACGGGTTGGTCGCGGCGCTGGAACGTGGCGAGAGGCGCGATCCCGAAACCGTCAGCGCGCCGCTCAGGCCGCTGTTCCGTCCGGGGCTTCAGCGCTACATGGCCCAGCTTTTCGACTACGATCCGGCCGCGATTGCGAGCGGTATCGAACTGCCCGTCCTTATCCTGCAGGGTGAGAAGGACATCCAGGTCCGGCCGCAGGATGCGAGGCTGCTGTCGGAGGCCATGCCGCAGGCGCGGCTGGAACTCCTGCCGGGCGTCACCCACATGCTCAAGACGGGCGTTCCGGGCGAGCCGCTCGCCACCTACACCGATCCCGGGCTGCCGCTCGCCCCCGCCGTCATGCGCACGATTGCCGACTTCGTCGGGTCGACACAGGAGCCATAGGACGGCGCAGGCGCCTCACCCCGCCAGCACGCGTGTGGTGGGGAAGGTGATCTCGACAAGCGTGCCGCGCTTCGGCTCGCTGGAGATGGAGAAGGCGGCGCGGTTGGCCTCGGTGAGCGCCTTGGTCAGCGGCAGGCCGAGGCCGGTGCCGGGCACCTCGCGCTCGCGGTTGGTGGTGCCGACGCGCTGAAAGGGCTCGAGCGCCTGGGTCAGCTCGGTGCCCGTCATGCCGATGCCGGTGTCCTTGACCCTGAGCTTCACCTCGCCCTGGTCCGTCATCTCCATGGAGACGATCACCTGGCCGCCCGGCTCGGTGAACTTGATGGCGTTGGAGAGCAGGTTGAGGATGATCTGGCGCATGCTGCGCTGGTCGGCGACGACGGCCGGCAGCCGCTTCGGCCGGCTCGTGCGCACGAGCACGCGCCCCTCGCGCGCCTGGTCCTCCATGATGTGGATGCACTGCTCCACCATGTCGGGCATGTCCACCGCGGTGAAATTGAGCTCGAACTTGCCGGCCTCCACCTTGGAGAGGTCGAGCAGGTCGTTGATCAGGCTGAGCAGATGCTCGCCGCTCGTGTAGATGTCGGTGATGTAGCCCTTGTACTTGGCATTCCCGATGGGCCCGAAGCGTTCCGCCTTCATCACCTCCGAGAAGCCCAGAATGGCATTGAGCGGCGTTCTGAGCTCGTGGCTGATATTGGCGAGGAACTCCGATTTCTGCGCGCTCGCCTGCTCCGCCGCCTCCTTGGCCGCGCGCAGTTCCGCCTCCGTCGTCTTCCACTGGGTGATGTCGCGCATCACCGCGCAGAAGCGCAATTGCGCCTCGCCGGCCTCGTCCGGCTCGACCGGCGCGATGGTGAGGAAGAGCGGGATCTCCCCGCCCTGGCGCTCGACGGCTGTCACCTCGCGGCCATCGTTGAAGACGGAGGCGAGCCCGCTGCCGGTCAGCGCGGAGAGATAGCCCGTCAGCGTCTCGCGGCTCTCCGCAGTCAGAAGCTCCGAGAAGGGCTTGCCGATCACATTGGCGGCGTCATGGCCGAAGATCGCCTGGGCGCCGGTATTGAAGCTCAATATGCGGCCCTCGCCGTCGAGCATGACGATGCCGTCCGTCGCAGTCTCCAGAATGGCCCGGAGCGCCTTGTCGCCTGCCGTCCAGCCGGTCTTCGCGGACGTCTCGGGGGCGGGCTGCGGTCCGGGCGCGAGCACGATCATCTCCGCCGGCTCGCCGTCCCAGACGATGGCTGCGCGGCGCGGCAGAACGGTCTCGGCCCTGCCGTCCGGCAGATCGGGCGTCCAGGGGGCGTCGCCATCCGGCAGTCCGGGCGCGATCTCGTCCAGCGTGCCGGACGGTCGGGTACCGAGAAAGGTGACTGCGGCGCTGTTGGTCGCCAGGAGGGTGCCGTCGCGATGGATGAGAACCGGATCGGGGATGCCGTCCAGAAGCGCCGTCATGGCCTTGCCGAACGCCGGCATGGCGGGTTCGGAGACGGTCTCCCCCGTGCGGCCTTCGGCGGCGGCGGATGCGGACGCCTTCTCCGCGTGCCCGCCGGCCTCGGGGGACGCTATGTCCTGCGTATGGGAGAGTGTGCGGCCGATCGCGGCGAAGATCTCCGCATCCTCGGGGCTGAGCGTGCCCGCCTTCGGAGCGGCCGCCGGCGGCGAGGCGGGCAGCCTGTTGTCGTTATGGGCGGGGTTGGCGTTGTCGGCGGCGTCGCGGTCCGGCGCCGGTGTGGCGTCCCGCGACGCCTCGCCCTTCTCCGGTTCCGCCTCCGGCGCGGCTGCGGCCCGGGCGCCGATGCCACGATATCCGGCGAGCCCGCCGCCCGCCGCGATAACGGGAACCGCGCTCAGACAGATGGGCGCGACGCGCTTGCCGGTGCGCCAGTCGACGACGGCCCGCCAGGCCTCGGCCGCCTCCAGCGCGTCGGCGATGCGCCCGTCGGGGTCGAGCCCGTAGCGCGTGGCGAGCGTGGCCCAGTCGAGCCCCTCCAGCGCGCGCGGCGCGAGGCCGGTCGCCGTCTCGATGCCGGCGGAGATCTCCGACAGCCGCAGGTCGCCGTCGAGCTCGAAGGTGAAGTCGGCGGCGGCGGCGACGAAATCCGCCAGCCGTTCCGCATTGGCGCTGAGCCGGCGCTCGAGCCCGCGCCGGTCGGTGACGTCGTCCAGCGTCAGCAGGAAGTCGCTCGCGCTGCCCCGTCCGCGGCCGAGGCGGCGCAGGTCGAAGCGCAATTCGCGCGGGCCGAAACGCGTCTGCGCGGTGCGGATCTCGCTGACGGCACCTGCGGAGGCACAGCGCGCCATCAGGCGATCCGCCGTCCGGTCGTCGCCCAACAGGTCGGCGAGCGTGGCGCGCAATGCCGCGGGAACGAGCTCGCAGGCTTGGGGATTGGCATAGACGACCTCGCCGTCGCGGCCGACGGTCAGGAGCGCCAGGGGCAGGGCGTCGGCGATCTGCGACAGCCGCTCCGGCGCCGGGGGTGCTGCGTTATCCTTGCGGGTGTCGCCGACCACGAGGACGCCGTCCCGCCCGTCGCTCAGCGTATGGCCGAAGCACTGCGCGCGGACCGGCTCGCCGAGCGGGGTGGAGGGGAAGGACAGGATCTCCGCGCTCGCCTCGCCCGGCCTCAGCCGCCCCGTCAGCTCCAGAATGCGGGCGACGCCGGGCTCGGTCCGGTCGAAGGTGCGGTCCACGAGATCGAACAGCGTGTCGACGCCGAGGGCGGCAAGGCCCGCCTCGTTGGCCCAGACGATGCGCGCGCGAGCCCCATCCCACAACCAGACAGGGGCCTCGGAGTCCTGCAGCGCCTCCAGGCTTGCCGGGGGTCGGTCGCTTGCCACGTGTCCCATGCTCCTCGTCGGCCGGGCGGGCCGATACCGCTCCGCCCCGGATTTTCCAGCGAAAGGATAAGCATAGGCCGCTCCGGGCGTCCACTGGGAAACCGGCGGAAAGCCGGCAGGAAGTGTGTCTTCTGGTTAATGATTGTGCGACGCACCATTATTGTTGCAATGCAGCAATTCCGGTCCTATATTGTGTGTTGCAGAATTGAAATCCATGTGCGCGAGACTGCGTGCGCCTCGAGGTGCGGGTGGTCCCGCACGAATTCGAAAGGGAGACCGTCATGAGCGACGCAGGCAAGGCGAAGGCGCAGACCCAGGCGAAAACGTCCACGACGAAGGACACCGCGACCAAGGCCGCCGACATGCCGGAAGAGGTCAAGGCGGTGGCGGAGAAGTCCGTCGAGCAGGCCAGGGAAGCGCTCGAGAAGGTCAACACGGCTGCGAACGAGAATGTGAAGGTCTTCGACGAGACCGCCACGGCGCTGAAGGACGGAACGTCGGAGTTCCAGGTGAAGATGGTGGAGATGGCGCAGGCCAATCTCGATGCCGGCTTCGAGCATGCGCGCAAGCTCATGTCCGCGAAGGATCCCAAGACCGCCTTCGAGCTTCAGGAGGCGTTCCTGCGCGACCGGGCGCAGACCATGACGCGCCAGATGCAGGAACTCGGCACCATGTCCATGCAGCTCGCCGAGACCGTGGCGAAGCCGATGCAGGACAGCGTCACGAAGTCCTTCGACGAAATGCGCAAGACCTTCACCCTGTAAGTCGGGGCGGAGGGTTGCACGGAAAGTCCGGGCCAGCCGGCGGGGCGTGAACGCCCCGCGTCGGCGGCCCGTGTGAGCAGGGCCGGCCCGGAGACGGGCTGGCCCTTGCGTTTTTGGTCCCACGGGGCGTCACAGCCCATTGACGCGGCGGTCTCGGGGCGGTACCTCATGACCGCCTTGGAGCTTCGGTGCGGCGACGCCTTGCAATGGCCGCGCGATGACCGTAATTTGCGGCGCATCGAAGCCTCCCGAGAGGCCCTGTGCAGCTGTAGCTCAGTTGGTTAGAGCGCCTGATTGTGGATCAGGAGGTCGCTGGTTCGAATCCAGCCAGCTGTACCATCTTCCTCCCTTGCACCCCTTGCACCCCTTGCATATTGCGGCGACCATGGCCGCGGGTCGGACATTTGGCTTCAGGGAGGCGGCGATGAGGATGGGCGGGTGCCAGTGCGGGGCGGTGCGCTACGAGGTCTCCGCGGAGCCTCTCGCGCTCTATATCTGCCATTGCCTTGAATGCCGGAAGCAGTCGGCCTCCGCCTTCGGAATGTCGCTGGAGATCCCCCGTTCGGGCTTGCGGCTCGTGGCCGGCGCGCCGAAGGTGTGGACGCGCGACGCCGATAGCGGGCGTCGGGTGAGATGCGTCTTCTGCCCCGATTGCGGCTCGCGGTTATGGCATGAGGGCGACGATCCGGAGGCCGGTTTCCTCACCGTCAAGGCGGGCTCGCTCGACGATCCCGTCGACGTCTCCGAGGCGATCCACATCTGGACCGCGCGCAAGATGCCCGGGCTGGCCATTCCGCCCGGTGCCCGAACCTTCCCCGGCGAACCGGAATAGCGTCCGGGCGGGCCGCATCGGCCGCCGGCCCCGATGGTGTGGGCCCGATGGCCCGCCATTGACTCCCCGAGGGTCCGGCTTTCTCCTGGTATAAGCCAATTTCGGCGAAGACATTTTGCCGAAAATTGTCATGCACAAGGGGGAGTCATGCCGTTTTCATCCCAAGCAGACGCCGATGATGTCCTGGTCGGGGCCGCGAAGAAGGTATTCGCGCATCTCAAGGACCAATGGTTGCCGGAAGACAAGGGGGGCAAAGGCTTCTCGACCTACTGGCAACTCGGGCATTCCTTCGACACGATCCTCGATTACTTCGTTCATGTGGACAGTTCGGAGGCGGCGGCGTTCCCGCCAATCGCGCTTGAGGCCTACAAGCGCTCGCTCGGCAATGCGTGCTGGTACGACGATTACGGCTGGTGGGGCATCGCGGCCCTGAAGGCGGCGCAGCACCCCGGGCTGTTCCCCGACGTCTCGCCGTTTCAGACCATCTGCAACACATGCTGGGCGACCATGCACGACAACGCCCCGAATGTCTGGGCGAACAACAAGGGCGATCCGGCCTTCGCCCCGCTGCAGCCGCGCGTCGAGGGCGGGGTGTGGAACTGCGACTGGTCGCGCCCGGACGGCTGCGGCAACCGCAACACCCCGCCGAACCTGCCGGGCCATTGCGGCGGCAACGCGCAAGGGGCCAACCTGACCGGGATCCAGAACACCGTGACCAACGGGCTCTATCTCGTGCTGGCCTCGCGCCTTTACGAGGCGACGGGAGAGGCCGATTACCGCACGGCGGCGGATCGCGAATACGGTTTCCTCGACGCCTGGTTCGACGTGCCCGACCCCGAGACCTCCCTCCTCAGGCCGATGGGCGTGCCCATCCCGGGCCGCGAGAACGACGTGCTGGTTCGTGAGCGGGTGGCGACCTACCGCAGCGGCGACTGGGTATGCGGATACCATCCGGACCTGTGCTGGTCGGGCGATCAGGGCATCGTCGTCGGCGGCATGATCGACCGGATGATCGTGGAGCCCGGCGATAACAATCCCGACAGCCCGGCGTTCAGGCGCGCGGCCGCGATCCTGCAATCGGTGCAATATGTCACCGACCAGAACGCCGGCGGCATCCTGCAGCCATGGACGACCGGCCAGGGCGGGGATCCGGCGGACTACTCCACCGGCGTCGGCGTCTTCATGCGCTATCTCCTCTATGCCGACCAGAGAAACGCGCAGATGCGCGCCTATACGCGGAGCACGGCCTATCGCAAACTGATCGAGGCGAATGTGAAGTCGGTCGTGAATGCGCCAATCCCGGACGGTCTGGTTCCACTGACGAACAGCCTCGCGATCCTCGTGGCCGGCATTGTCATGCTGAAGACATAGGCGCCTCCGTCGTCCGTATATTGATCTGTATCAAAATTAATATTGAACCATAGAGCAATTGTCCTCTACATGCCCGTCTCCAACAGGAAACGGACAGGGAGAGTGGCTGTGGATCGGGACAGGGTGGACAGGGTCGTCGCGGGGGCCCGCGACGGTTTGCGGGCGATCCGGTCGGCTCCTGCCCATGCGCGGGCGGACTGGCTGTCGGCGGCGGCGGACATCGTCGCCCGCGGCAGGGAGTCATTCGCGGCAACGATCGTCGCGGAGGGGATCAAGACCATCCGCGAAGCCCGCGGCGAGGTCGACCGGGCCGTCCGGACATTGCGGTTGAGCGCGGAGGAAGCCGGACGGATCCCCGGAGAGACGATGGATTTCTCGGCGGACCCGCGCGGCACCGGGCGTTGGGGCTGGATCGAGAGGCGCCCCATGGGCGTCGTGGTCGCGATCGCGCCGTTCAACGATCCGCTGAATCTGGTCGCACACAAGGTCGGCCCCGCGCTTGCGGCCGGCAATGCAGTGATCGTCAAACCGCATCCGCGCACGCCCGGGCCCGCAAGGATGCTGCGCGACGCGCTGCTCGAGGCGGGCGCCCCCCGTGAGGCGGTGACGGTCTTCGAGGGCGGTGTCGAGGAGACCGGATATCTCGCCGGACATCCCGGAACCGACATGGTGAGCCTCACCGGCGGCCGCGATGCGGGGCGGGCCGTGTCCCGTGCGGCGGCCGGAAAGCCGGTGGCGCTCGAACTCGGCGGTGTCGCGGTGACCATTCTCCATCGCGACGCCGATCTCGATCTCGCCATTCCGCGCGTTGTCTCCGGGATGTTCAGTGCGGCAGGGCAGAATTGCGTCCATGTCCAGCGGCTTCTGGTGGACCGGACGCTGGTGGACGACGTGCTGGATCGGATCGGCCCGGCCACGAGGGCGGTGCGGACCGGGGATCCCGGCGAGGAGTCCACCGATATGGGGCCCGTCGCCGACGATGGCGCCGTGCAACGGTGCCGCCTGTTCGTCGAGGACGCGCTGGAGAAGGGGGCAAGCCTGGTGGCGGGCGGTGGCGCGCGGGGGCTGCACGTCGAGCCGACCTTGCTTCTGGCGCCGGGTCCGGACGCCCGGATCGTGCGCGAGGAGGTCTTCGGGCCCGTCTCCTCCATCGAGCCGGTCGGCGATCTGGAGGAGGCACTGCTGAAGGCCCGCCTGTCCGGGCCCGCGATTGCCGCGGCGGTGTTCACCCGGAGCCTCGACGTGCCGCGGCGCCTGCGGTCGTTGCCCGTCGGTCAGATCGTCGTGAATGACAGCACGGATTTCAGGCTGGATGCCCTGCCCTTCGGAGGGCCGGGCACGGCGGGGCTCGGCCGCGAAGGTGTGAGGGAGGCCGTCATCGCCATGAGCCAGCCGCAGGTGGTTTGTGTGGCCTGACAGCGCGGCGAGACGGGTGACAGGACGGCGTGAGCGAACGCGAGCCCGCGAAACGCGCCCTAGATGGTGGAGCAGATCTGCGTGGCGGGATCTCCGGCCTCGAAGGCGGTGCGGACCGCCATGAGAGCGGAGCGGAGGTCGCCCGTATCCGGCGGGCTTCCCAGACAAAGGCGAATGCCGGGAGGCGAGGCCCGTTCGGTCGCCACCGCATCCGGCGGGGCGATGAGGACGCCGGCCTCCATGGCACGCCGGACGACCTGTTCGGCCTCCACCCAGTCCCGGGTCGCAAGCCACAGGTGAAACCGGGCTTTGCGCCAGTCGACCTTGGGAAACAGCCCTGAAAGAACGCTCTCGGCGATCTCGAGGCGCTGGCTGGCCTCCTCGCGGCGCTGCGCGACAATCCCGTCGAGCCCGTCATGGCGCATGAGCCGGCAGACGGTCTCCATCGTCAGGAGCGGGCTCATCCAGCAGGAGGCGCGCATGGCCGCCTCCACGCCCCGCGTCAGCGCGGAGGGAAGCACGGCGAAGCCCGCCCGAAGGCCGGGTGCGACGGACTTGGAAAAGCTGCTGACATAGCAGGTCCGGTCCGGCAGGAGAGAGGCCAGCGGGGGCGGCGCGTCCGGCGCCAGGAAGCCGTAGACGTCGTCCTCGATCACGGTCAGGCCGTAGCGCTGTGCAATGGCGGCGATCTCCGCGCGCCGGGCCTCCGGCATGGTGGTTCCGGTCGGGTTCTGCAATGTGGGCATGAGGTAGAGCGCGCGCGCCTGTGTCTTCGCGCAGGCCTCTTCGAGGGCCTCGGGTATCAGGCCGTGCTCATCCATATCCACACCGCAGAGATGTGCGCCCAGCAGTCCGGCGACGGACTTGATGCCCGCGAAGGTCACCGATTCGGCGAGGATCGTCTGGCCGGGGCGAAGCACGCTGGAACAGACGGCCCATATCGCCTGCTGCGCGCCGATGCAGATGGCGATCCGGTCGGCGGAGGGCGCGTATCGCCCCGCGCTCGTCCGGTCCAGCCACTCCGCCAGCGCGCGGCGCTGGCTGTCTGCGCCGAGATGGACGCCATAGCGCAGCATCTGCGGCAGTTCGGTGGCGTTGGCCACGGCGCGCAGGGCGTTTCCCACCCGCTCCGCCTGGCGCAGGGGCGGGGCCACGTTCACCGACAGGTCGATGGTGCCGGCCTTGCGGCTGTCCTGATGCGCCGAACCGTCGCCGAAGAAGCGCGTCTCGGCCTGTCCGGCCCGCCCCCTCACGAAGGTGCCGCGGCCGACCTCGCCCGCGATCAGCCCGCGCTGCTGGGCGACCGAATAGGCCCTGACGACCGTGCCGACGCTCAATCCGAGCTGATAGGCGAGCTCGCGCTGGGGCGCGAGAGCCATGCCGTCGAGGGCGCGGCCATTGGCGATGTCGTCTTCCAGGGCCTTCACGACGGCGAGGTATCGCGGCCCGTCGGGGTCCAGATGGTCCGGTATCCACATTGCTACAGTCCAATGAATTTATTGAACCATATATCAATCCGATGCAAAGGTCCCCGTCAACCGGCAATTCAATGAGGGTTGAAGAATGGAGACCTCCGATCGCGCCCTGGCGATGCATTTCCTTTGTGGGGATCGTGACTACGACGACGATACCGCGCTGACGCCCGCGCTGTCGCAATCCCTGAACTATCGGATTCTCGGCCCGGACCATTACGAGCAGATCTCGGCGCCCATGACGCCGAACTTCTACGCGCGCCGCGGCAATCCCAACAGCCAGCGGCTTGCGCGGCTGCTGGCTGCGGCCGAGGGGGTCGGGGAGGGCATGATCTTCGCCTCGGGAATGGCTGCTATCTCCACGACCATGATGGCGCTGCTTCAGGCCGGCGACCACGTCGTGGCCCAGACCGATCACTATATCGGCACCAACGAGATGACGAACACCGTCCTGCCGTCCTACGGGGTGGAGTCCACGGTGGTCGACCAGACCTCGGTGGAGGCCTTCGAACGGGCGATCAGGCCGAACACCAAGCTGATCATGCTGGAGACGCCGGCCAATCCGCTGATGACCGTGACCGACCTCTCCGCGGTGGCGGCGCTGGCACGCGACAGGGGCATCCTCACCTTCTGCGACAACACCTTCGCAACGCCGATCAATCAGCGCCCGGCGTCGCACGGCGTCGACATCGTGATGCACAGCATCTCCAAATATATCGGCGGGCATCATGACCTGCTCGGCGGTGCCGTCCTGTCGTCGCGGGAGATCATGGAACGCATCTGGGATCGCAGCATGGTCCTCGGCAGCGCCGGGGCGCCCTTCAACTCGTGGCTCGCCCTGCGCGGATTGCGCACCCTCGAGCTGCGGGTCGCGAGGCACAATGCGAACGCCCTCGCGCTTGCGGAGATGCTGGACACTCACAGCGCCGTTTCCCGCGTCTTCTACCCCGGTCTTGCGACGCATCCCCAGCACGAGCTCGCCAGACGGCAGATGTCGGGCTTCGGCGGCCTGCTCACCTTCGAGCTCAAGGGCGGGCTGGAGGCGGGGCGGCGCTTCATCGAGCGTCTGAAGGTGCCCGACAACGCCAGCAGCCTGGGCGGTGTGAGCTCCGTGGTGATGCAGCCCGCCGCGCTGTTCGGCAACCGGCTGTCGGAGGACGAGCTCCGCAAGCAGGGCATCGCTCCCGGGATGATCCGCTTCGCAACCGGCATCGAGCCCACTGGCGCGTTGCTGGAGGATGTCGGCCAGGCCCTGTCGTGAGCCGGCGCTCCCGCTTCTGAAAGACATCCGCAAGGGCCGGCGGGACCGCCCTGTCGGCGGCTGTGCGGCAGCAATCGCTGTCCATGGCCGCGGGGGGAAGCGCCGGAAGAGCGTGTCCGGCCTGCCGGCGAAACCAGTCAGTCAATCACGTGGAGGAGAGAATGAACCCAGTTACGAAACCGGTGATGGCGAGCGCCGTCGGCCTGCTCGTCGCGGTCATGGGGGCGATCCCGGCCTCGGCCGACACCCTGGAGACCGTGCGCGAGCGCGGGCGGCTGGTGTGCGGTGTGAATACGGGGCTTGCCGGGTTTTCCTATACCGACAGCAAAGGCGAGTGGGCGGGCTTCGACGTGGATATCTGCCGCGCGGTGGCCGCGGCCACGCTCGGGGATGGCGATGCGGTGGAGTTCGTGCCGCTGACCGGCAAGACGCGGTTCACCGCGCTCAGCTCAGGCGAGATCGACATCCTGTCGCGGAACACGACGTGGACCTATTCGCGCGACACGGAGCTTGCGGCGAACTTCGTCGGCACGACCTACTATGACGGTCAGGGGTTCCTGATCCGCAAGGCGGTCGGGATCGACTCCGCCAAGGATCTCGACGGCGCGACCATCTGCATCCAGACCGGCACGACGACCGAGCTGAACCTGTCGGAGTTCTTCCTGTCGAACGGCATGTCCTACGAGCCTGTGCCGATCGAGTCCCCGGCGGAGGCGCAACAGCAATATCTCGCCCAGTCCTGCGACGTCTATACAGCCGACACCTCCGCGCTGGCGGCGGCCCGGTCGAGCTTCGCCGATCCGGCGGCCCATGTGATCCTGCCGGAGGTCATCTCCAAGGAGCCCCTCGGTCCCCTCGTCCGCCATGGCGACGACCGCTGGGCCGATATCGTCGGCTGGACCGTGCGTGCGCTGGTCGCTGCCGAAGAGCTGGGCCTCACATCCGAAAATGTCGACGAACAGGCCTCTGCGAGCAAGGTGCCCGAAGTGGGTCGCCTGCTCGGCACGGATGGCGATCTCGGGGCCATGAACGGCCTGTCGGCAGGCTGGGCGCGGGACGCGATCTCCGCGGTGGGGAACTACGGCGAGATGTTCTCGCGCAATCTCGGCACCGACTCGCCCATCGGGCTGGAGCGCGGCCTGAACGCGCTCTGGACGAATGGCGGCCTGCAATACGCACCGCCCTTCCGTTGAGACCGTCTGGCCTGCCCGTCTCCCCGCCGGGCAGGCCAGCGTCCCGTACGGCCCGACTTCCAAGGATATCCGCATGGCTCATACGGCACTTACCATCGGAACGGACAGGATACGGCTGCCTCACCTGCTGTCGGACACGCGCTATCGTGACAAGACGCTGCAGGCGATCGCGGCAGTCCTCATCCTGACCGTTCTGGGCTGGCTGATCTCCAACACGCTCACCAACATGGCCGCGCTCGGCAAGCCGATCTCCTTCGGCTTTCTCTTCGACAAGGCCGGCTACGACATCAACCAGAGCCTGATCCCCTACAGTCCCGAGAGCACCCATCTGCGCGCGGCGCTCACAGGCCTCGTGAACACTCTGGTCGTGGCTGCCATGGGGTGTGCGACCGCCACGGTCCTGGGCCTGTTCATCGGCATCGCGCGCTTGAGTGCGAACCGCCCGCTTGCAGGCCTCGCCCGCGTCTATGTGGAGGTATTCCGCAATGTGCCGGTGCTGCTCTGGCTGCTTCTCATTTTCGCGCTGATCACGGAGGCCCTGCCGCCCCCGAGCGCCTTCCGGGGAGTGGACCACACGGCCACCATGTGGCTGTCCGACACCATCGCCGTGACCAATCGCGGCGTCTTCGTGCCGAGCCTGTCGTTCACGACGCCCGGCGGTGCCTGGATGCTCGTCGCCGCGGTCATCGGCGCCGGCGCCTGCTCGTTCGCCCTGGCCCGTGTCGCCGATCGCCGCCAGCTAGCCACTGGCCGGCGCCCCGGCACATGGCTGCCGGCGCTCGGCATCTGGATCGCGCTTGTCGGGCTCGCGGTCGTGTGGAGCGGTCCGGCCCTGACCGTGCCGGAGCTGAAAGGGTTCAACTTCAGGGGAGGCGTGCATCTGCGCAACTCGCTGATCGCCCTGTGGCTTGCGCTTTCGCTCTACACGGCGGCCTTCGTGGCCGAGATCGTCCGGTCCGGGATCGCCGCGGTGGCAAAGGGGCAGAAGGAAGCAGCGGCCTCGCTCGGCCTTTCCCCCGGCCAGACCATGCGGCTGGTCGTCCTGCCGCAGGCCCAGCGGGTGATCATACCGCCGCTGATCTCGCAATATCTGAGCCTGACGAAGAACTCCTCGCTCGCCATCGCCGTCGGCTACATGGATCTCACCGGCACGCTGATGGGGATCACCTTGAACCAGACGGGTCGGGAGCTGGAGGCCGTGCTGCTTGGAATGGGCTTCTATCTCTCCGTTTCCGCCGGCGTGTCCATGGCGCTCAACTGGTACAACGCCCGCGTCCAATGGAAGGAGCGCTGACCATGCCCGCCCCGTCCTTTTGCCGGACCGAGGCGATCGCGCCCCGACCGGCCCCCGAGGCCCGCAGCGGGCTGGCGGGGCGACTCGCGGACATCCGCAGGAGGGGCCCGCTCCAGGCGGCCGTCTCGCTCTTCTCCATCGGCGTTCTGGTGTGGATCGTCTGGACGGTCCTGTCCTGGTCGCTGTCGGACACATGGTCGGCCAGCTCGCTCTCCCAGTGCCGCGAGATCCTCGCCGATGAGCGCCACAAGGCCTGTTGGGGGGTGATCCGCGAACGCTGGCTGCAGATCCTCATCGGGTTCTATCCGCGCGATCTCATCTGGCGCCCGATCCTGGCCTTTGGCCTGCTGGTCCCCGGGCTTGCATGGCTCTTGCGCGTGAAGGCCCCGCCCGGCGGCCGCAAATGGGGGTTCGTGCCCTTTGCGGTCGCGCCCTATCTCCTGTGGGGCGGCCCGGTTGCGCCGGTGCTCTCCGCTGTGCTCGCGGGACTGGCGGCCTGGCTTGCCTATCGCTGTGGCGCCAGGGTCTGGTTCGCCCTGTGCGTTGCCGTCGCCACCTTCGCGGCAGCGCACGCCTTGCCGGTCTCCGGCGATGTCGGCCTGGCGCCCGTGACCGGCCGGGAGTTCGGCGGGTTCCTCCTGTCGGTCGTGATCGGCCTGTGCGCCATCGTGTTCTCGCTGCCGCTCGGCATTGCGCTCGCGCTCGGTCGCACCTCGCGCCTGCCGCTCCTGCGCCTGGTGTCCACGGGATTCATCGAGTTCATCCGCGGCGTTCCGCTCATCACATTGCTGTTCGTCGCCTCGACCCTGCTCAATATCTTCCTGCCGCCGGGAACCAATTTCGATATCGTGCTGCGCGTCATCATCATGGTGACGCTGTTTGCCGCCGCCTATGTCGCGGAGGTCGTGCGCGGGGCGCTCTCCGCGGTTCCCAGGGGCCAGACCGAAGGGGCCGCGAGCCTCGGCCTCGCATACTGGCAGACCCAGCGGCTGATCGTCCTGCCGCAGGCGCTCAGAATCTCCATTCCCGGCATCGTCAGCACGTTCATCTCGGTTTTCAAGGACACCACGCTCGTCTCGGTCATCGGCCTCCTCGACCCGCTGGGGCTGGCCAACAACATCCGCGCAGACAGCGCCTGGACCGGGATCGCCTGGGAAATCTACGGCTTCGTCGCCGTTCTCTTCTTCGCCCTCTGCTTTGCCATGTCGCAATACTCGATGTGGCTGGAAAGGCAGTTGCGCACCGATCATCGATAGGAACGCCACCATGACCGCAACAGTGCGCAAGGCGGCCACCGAGGATGTGGCCATCGACATCCGCAACATGAACAAGTGGTATGGGACCTACCACGCCCTGCGGGACATCAACCTGACCGTCGCCCGTGGGGAGCGGATCGTGATCTGCGGGCCGTCCGGCTCGGGCAAATCGACGATGATCCGCTGCATCAACGCCCTGGAAGACCACCAGAGCGGATCCATCACCGTCGACGGCACGCGTCTGTCCTCCGATCTGAGGAACATCGACAGGATACGCTCCGAAGTCGGCATGTGCTTCCAGCACTTCAACCTGTTTCCGCATCTGACCATCCTGGAGAACTGCACACTGGCGCCGGTCTGGGTGCGGAAGATTCCGTTCGAAGAGGCTGAGGATATCGCCGTCCACTATCTGGACAAGGTCGGGGTCCTGGATCAGGCGGGCAAGTATCCCGGCCAGCTCTCCGGCGGACAGCAGCAACGTGTGGCCATCGCCCGCAGCCTGTGCATGAAGCCGCGGATCATGCTGTTCGACGAGCCGACCTCCGCCCTCGATCCGGAAATGATCAAGGAGGTGCTCGATACGATGCTGCAATTGGCGCAGGAGGGAATGACGATGCTGTGCGTCACCCATGAAATGGGCTTCGCGCGCGAGGTCGCCGATCGCGTCGTCTTCATGGATATGGGCCAGATCATGGAGGAGAACGCGCCCGAAGCGTTCTTCGAGGCCCCCCGGAACGACCGGACCCGGCTGTTCCTGGGGCAGGTGCTGGGCCACCGGACCGGCGCTGGCGGATAGACCGCCCGTCGGCCTCTGGCCAACGATCTCCGCGTTCTCCCGGTCTTGTGATGGTGGACACCTCGAACAAGGCGGCCAGACAGTGTATGATGATCCGATACAATTAGGGATCGCCGTTCGACGGGGCTCCGGGGCGAACTGCCGAGGGAGATGTGCGTCATGGCGAAGACGACAGGTTTCGACACTGCGGAAACGTCCCTCGATACGCCGGCCATCCGGACGGTGAGCCTGGCGGATCTGAGGGATGCGCTGGCGAAGGGGCTGGACGACTTCCGGGCGAACCGCAGCGACATCTTCTTCCTGTGCATCATCTATCCGGTCATCAGCGTGCTGCTGGTGCGCGCGGTGATCGGCGGAAATCTCCTGCCCCTGGTCTTCCCGATCCTGGCGGGCTTCACGCTGATCGGCCCGGTCATCGCCATCGTCTTCTACGAGATCAGCCGGCGCCGGGAAGCCGGCGAGGAGCCGCGATGGGGCGACGCCATCGCTGTCGTGCGCCATGCCGCCATCGGCTCGGTCGCCATTCTCTCCGGTCTGCTCCTGGCGATCTTCGGGGTCTGGCTCGCCGTGGCCTGGGGGATCTACGAGCTGACCCTCGGCGGGGCGCTGCCCGTTTCGCTGTCCGCCTTTGCGCGCGACGTGTTCACGACGCCGGAGGGCTGGGCGCTCATCGCCATCGGCAACGGGGCGGGGGGCCTGTTTGCCGTGCTGGTACTGGCGATCTCGGTTGTCTCCTTCCCGATGCTGCTCGACCGCGAGGTGAATGTGGTGACGGCGGTCGCAACATCGGTCCGGGTGGTGACGGCGAACCCGGCGACCATGGCGGTCTGGGGCCTGATCGTCGCCGTCTCGCTCGCCATTGGCTGCATTCCGCTCTTTGTCGGGCTCGCGATAGCGATCCCCGTCCTGGGGCATGCCACATGGCACCTCTACCGCAAGGCCGTGCCCCGCTGAACGGGCGAAAGCTCCGGCACGTTCACGACGTGGCGGCCAGCCTGGAAAGCAACCCGGCGAGTTCCTCTGCCTCCGCCTCGCTCAGCCGGTCGCCGATCTCGCGCCGGATCGCCTCCGCATAGACCGTCCACATGCGCGCACGCAGGGTGCGGCCTGCATCGGTGATGACGACCCAGTGGCCGCGTCCATCGCCGCTGAAGGGCTCGCGGTGGATCAGGCGGTTGTGCTCGAGACGGTTGAGCAGGCGGGAGAGATTGTACTGGGCGAGCAGGGTGCGCTCCTCGATCTCGAACGGCCTGAGACGGCCGTCCTCGGCGCGCGCAAGCTCCCACAGAACGTCGTACCAGCTCAGCGGAGGCAGGTCGGCATCCTTCAGGTCGCGCTCTATGGCGGCCAGCACGAGCCGTTGCGCACGCATGAGACGGACCCAGGCGCGCACGGCGGCGGGCGAGGGGGGGTCGGTCGCTGTCGGGGGGGCACTACACATGAATGCAATTACATACATCTTGACAGGCCGCATGCAAGCGCCATATAGATGCAATTACATATATATGGCGCGGCCGGCATGCGATCTTGCCCCGAAACCGCCGTGCCGCGCCGAGCGAAACGGGAGAAGGATCATGCCGGACGCCAAGCTGACGTTGGTCAGCCACCACCTCTGCCCCTATGTGCAGCGCGCCGCCATCGCGCTGTCGGAGAAGGGCGTGGCCTTCGAGCGGCGCCATGTCGACCTGTCGGCGAAGCCCGACTGGTTTGTGAGGCTGTCGCCGCTCGGCAAGGTGCCGCTCCTGATCGTCCGCGACGAGGCGGGCGGCGAGACGGTGCTGTTCGAATCCGCGGCCATCTGCGAATATCTGGAGGAAACCCAGCCGGGCGTCGCGCTCCATCCGCAAGACCCGCTGGAGCGGGCGCGCCACCGCGGATGGATCGAGTTCGGCTCCGCCATCCTGTCGGATCTGTGGGGGTTCGAGACGGCGTCCGACGAGGCGACCTACGAGGCCAAGCGCCAGGCGCTCAGGATGAAATTCGCCCGTCTCGACGGCGAGCTCGGGGCAGCACCCTATTTCGCCGGCGCCGGGTTCAGCCTGGTCGATGCGGTCTTCGCGCCGATCTTCCGGTATTTCGACGTCTTCGACACGATCGCGGAGACCGGCGTGTTCGAGGGCCTGTCCCGCGTCGGCGCATGGCGCACCGAACTCGCCGGGCGGGCCAGTGTCCGCGCGGCGGTGACGGAAGATTACGGCGAACGTCTGAAAGCGTTTCTGGACCGCCACAACGCCTATCTGCTGAAGGTGGCGGCCTGACGGGCTTTAAGGGTTCCGGCCCCGGCGGGATGCGCCCGCCGGGGCTTTTCGCCGCCGCTCCCGCTGGTCTATGGTGAAGCCCCCTATCCGTCGGGGCCAGAACGAACCAGCAGGGAGTGACCGTCATGAAGACGAGGGCCGCGGTGCTGAACGCATCGCCCGTCGAGAGGCCTTATGCCGAGACCCGCCCGCTCTCCATCGAGGAGATCGTGCTCGACCCGCCCGGGCCGGGCGAGGTCCTGGTCAAGGTCAAGGCGGCGAGCCTGTGCCATTCGGACCTCTCCGTCATCAATGGCGACCGCCCGCGCCCGATGCCCATGGTGCTCGGCCACGAGGCGGCCGGCATCGTGGAAGAGACCGGTCCCGGCGTCGACGACCTCGAGCCGGGCGACCATGTCGTCATGGTGTTCGTGCCATCCTGCGGTCATTGCCTGCCCTGCGCGGAGGGCCGTCCGGCGCTGTGCGAGCCCGGCAATGCCGCCAATGGGGCAGGCACGCTGATCTCCGGTGCGCGCCGTCTCCACCGCTCCGGCGGCGACGTCAACCACCATATCGGGGTCTCCGCCTTCGCCGACCATGCGGTGCTGTCACGCCACTCGCTGATCCGGATCGGGCGGGAGTTCCCGCTCGACAAGGCGGCCCTGTTCGGCTGCGCGGTGCTGACGGGCGTCGGGGCCGTCATCAACACGGCGGACGTGAAGGCGGGCCAGTCGGTCGCCGTCGTGGGGCTCGGCGGTGTCGGGCTGTCGGCGCTTCTCGGCGCGGTCGCGGCGGGCGCCTCGCGCATCGTCGCGGTCGACCTCGCCGAGGACAAGCTCGCCTTCGCCAGCGAGCTCGGCGCGACCGACACGGTCAATGCGTCGGGGCCGGGCTGCGCCGACGAGGTCAGGGAGATCACGGGCGGCGGCGTCGATCACGCCTTCGAGATGGCCGGTTCGGTGAAGGCCTTCGAGCTCGCCTACAAGATCACGCGGCGCGGCGGGTCGACGGTCACGGCGGGGCTCGCCAATCCGGCCCATACCATCGCGCTGCCGCCGGTGAGCCTCGTTGCGGAGGAGCGTACCGTGCGTGGCAGCTATGTGGGAAGCGCCATCCCCATGCGCGACCTGCCGCGCTATATGGCGCTCTATGCGCAAGGACGCCTGCCCGTCGACCGGCTGATGACCAGCACCGGTACGCTCGACGGCATCAACGAGGCCTTCGACATGCTTGCCGACGGGCGCACCGTGCGCCACGTCATGACCCTGTAACCCCCAAGGAGAGATATGACTGTCGAGACCGAACTGCCCATCGCCGCGCGCGGCACGCCGTCGGACACCATGGAGGCCATCGCGCTTGCCTTCGACGGGCTCGCAGGCCGCTCCCTCCTCGATATCGGCTGCGGGCGCGGCGCGCTCGCGAGCGCGCTCCGGCGGCGGGGCGCCCGCGTGGCGGGTGTCGATCCGAACCCGGAGGCGGTGGAGGCCGCGCGCCGGGCCGTGCCGGAGGCGACATTCGAGGTCTCGCCCGGCGAGACCTTGCCCTTCCCGGATGGCGCTTTCGAAGGCGCGGTGTTCCTCAACAGTCTCCACCACGTCGCCTCCGCCGGCATGGCGCCGGCGCTCGGCGAGGCCGCGCGCGTGACCGGCCCCGGCCGGATCGTGCTCGTCGTGGAGCCGCTGGCCGCCGGCCCGTCCTTCGAGGTGATGCGCCCGATAGACGACGAGACGGAGATCCGCGCCCGCGCCGAGCGTGCGATCAGTGCCATGGTTGCCCACGGCGTGTTCTCGCTGGAGGCCTTGTGGGAATACGACACCGTGGAGCGCGTGGAGAGCGCCGAGGCATTCCTCGACATGATCGTCGGCATCGACCCCTCGCGCGCGGATACGGCGCGGCGCGAGGCGGAGACGGTTGCGGCGCTGCTCGAGGCACACGGCACGCCCGATGGCGGCGGCTATCTGCTCGCCGAGCCGCTGCGCGCGCATGTCCTGCGGGTCTCGGCCAGATAGGGCGTCAGGGCGACCCGGCGGCCCGGCCGTCAGTCGCGCGAATAGGGATCCTTCGGCGTGCGGTCGGGCGACAGGCTGTCGGTGGTCTGCTCGCTCAGCGACTCGAGCGCGTCGGCGAGATGGATATCCGCGATGTTGGCATCCCCGGCCATCACGCGCAGCCGGTGCGCCTCGTGCAGCACCTCCGCATGGGTGGTGCCGTCGGGCGGCTCGAACTTGTAGCAGGCCAGTTCGATGAGCTGGCCGAGCGGATCGCGGAAATAGATCGAATCCATGAAGCCGCGGTCCTTCTCTCCGCTGTGCGCGATGCCGCGTTCCTCCAGCCGGCTTGCGGCCTGGGTGTAGGTCGCGCGCGAGACGGAAAAGGCGATGTGGTGGAGATTGCCGATGCCGGTCGGGTTGGGGCTGCGGTCGGGCGCGCGGCTCTCGTCGGTGAACACGGTGATCAGCCGGCCGTCGCCCGGATCGAAATAGAGATGGCTCTCGTCGGGCGCATCGAGATTGGGCTGCTCGAACACGAAGGGCATGCCGAGCACGCCTTCCCAGAAATCGATGGAGGTCTGTCGGTCGGCCCCGACCAGCGTGATATGATGGACGCCCTGTGCCTGTAGCTTGCGCATGTCCGTTTCCTCTCTCGCTCGCACCGTGGGCGGGCCGGGCAGGGAACGAATGTCCGCCACCGTGCGTTCCGTCTACGCGGAACCAAAACCCATACGGCTGCAGATCGCAAGAAGAGGAGGCTGCCCATGGCGACGCGTGAGGAATATATCGACCGGTTCTATACCCAGCTGAAGGAATGGAACGCCGAGATCGCGAGGCTGGAGGAGAAGGCGCGCGGGGCGCGCGAGGATATGCGGGCCGAATATGAGCGCCAGATCGAGGAGGCCCGCAAGCGCCAGCGCGAGGCGGAGGAACAGCTCCAGAAGCTGCACGATGCCAGCGAAGGCGCCTGGGAGGAGATGCGCGCCGGCGCCGAGCGCGCCTGGAGCGAGCTCGACCGTGCCATGAAGACGGCCTGGGAGAAGTTCAGGTAACCCGGGCCGGGGCGTTCCGGGCCGCTGCCCGCCAGTATCGGATTGGTTTTATTCCTGTTTTGTGAAACAGAATGTTGCATTGGGGGCTGGACAGGGCCGGCGGCGAAGAGGGATAAGGGGGCGGAGACTTTCCGGCGATCATGGGGGGCGCCCGCATCGTACGGAAGGTCGCGGCGCGGCGGGGCCAACCGACGCGCCGATGTGCTGTGCCGTCCGCTGTGTCGGCCGACTTCAGGAGATGCGGGATGGGGATTGTTCTTATGTTCGTCGGCGTGCTCGTCGCCATTGGCGGCTGGGTCATGCTGGTCTTGGGAATCGGTATTGTCGAGACGGAGACGGTCGAATCCTCCTCCGGAGGGCTGCCCTATCTGTCCGAAACGGTCGCGGCCATTCCGGATGCGGCCATTCCCGACAACATCATCCTGCTGGGCTATGTGCTGATGATCATGGGCGCGATCCTGTGGGGCTTCGCCAGGCTCTATCGGCTTCTGGACACGCTGAGCAGCGCGCCGGAACCTGCCGCCGAGCCAGCCGCGACGCCGCCCTCTGCGTCGGGCATGCGCCCGGGGCGGAGCGAGGATGTCGCGCGCGCACCGTCCGAGCCGTCGATGGGCGCGGGGCCGGGGCCCGCATTGTCGTCCGACATCGGCGCGCAGGCGCCCGAGCAGGCCCAGCCGACCAATGGCGGGAGTGATGAGCCGCGCTTCGAGCGCCGCGCCCAGATCGTGCGCGACGGCATTGTCGAGGGCCGCCGCCTGATTGAATACGAGAACGGCATGGCGGATGTGGAAACGAGCCAGGGCTGGAGGCGGTTCAAGACCGTCGACGAGGCGGTCGCCTTCCTGCGCGGCTGATCCCGTGAAACCGGTTGCCGCGGCGCCCCGCGGCCCGGTCGGGGCGCGCCCGGGCGGCTGCGTCGGAAACGGTCCCTGAGCCCCATGTCGCCGCGCGGGTCATCGCCCATGTTGCCCATGTCGCCGAAGGCGCTCGCCAGCGCGTCCGTCGCGCTGTCCGGCATCCTGTGGGGTCTGTTCTGGATCCCGATGCGCTTGCTGGGCGAGGCGGGGCTGCCGCCCGGCTGGGCGACGGTGCTGATCTACGCCGTGGCCGCGCTCGCGCTGGGCCCGTTCGCCCTCCGCCGGCGGGCGGAGCTGGCCGCCGGCGGCATGGCGGCCGGCGTCACCGGCGTCATGACGGGCGGCGGCTTCGCGCTCTATGCCATGGCGCTGCTTCTCACCGATGTCGCGCGCACGATCCTGCTCTTCTACCTGACCCCGGTCTGGGGCGCATTGCTCGGTCGGCTCATCCTCGGCGAACGGATCACCGCGCTGCGCATGGCCGCGCTCGTCAGCGGCATTCTGGGCCTGCTCGTCGTGTTTCGCGCCGACGAGCAGATCCCGCTGCCGCAGAATGCGGGCGATCTCTTCGCCCTCGCCGCCGGTGTGATCTGGGCCTATGGATCCCTGAGGCTCTATGTGACGGGCTCGGCGCTGAGCGCGCCGTCCTCCGTCTTCCTGTTCTTCGCGGCCGGGCTGGGCTTCTGCCTCGCCGTGGCGCTGCCGCTGGAGGGCATCGCGCCCGTCCTCGACGGCTCCCGTCTCGCCGGCGCGGCGCCGCTCGTGGCGCTCACCGTCGGGCTCGCCGTCCTGCCCGCGACCTTCCTGACCCTTTGGGGCGCGGCGCGGCTGTCGGCGGCGCGGGTCGGCATCCTGCTGATGGGCGAGATCGCGGTCGGCGTGACGTCGGCGGCGATTCTCACCGACGAGCCCTTCGGCGCGCGCGAGATCGTCGGGACGGTGCTGATTCTCACCGCCGGCCTTCTGGAGATTTCCGGGCGGGACAAGCCGGCCCCGGCGGCTACGGGTCCATCTGCCGGGTAAGACAAAGCCGGAACTGGCCGGGGTGCCTGTGGAAAGGGGGATCCGTTCTGCAACCCAAAGACGATACGGGCGCGGACTGCTCTACGCGTCTTGGTGGTAATATGATGCCATTGCTTCAAAAAAGATACAAATTTGTTGTGAAATTGCAACGAACGGCCAGATTCATGGGCTGAGCGCATCTTGGCGGTAGCATGATGCCGTCGTTTTCCCCTTAGAATGATCCTACAGCGACTTGGGGGCTGTAGACGACCTTTCGGGTTCTGAGGGGAGTAGCGAGATGAGCAGATTTTCGAAGACTCTGGCGCTTGCCGGCGTGGCTGCCGCCGCGCTGGTGTCGGCGTCCATGACAAGCAACACGGCCGAGGCCGCCGATCTCTATGTGCCGCCTCCGCCGCCGCCTCCGCCGGTCATGACCTGGACCGGCCCGTATATCGGCGGTTTCGTCGGGGGCGGGGCCCACAATGTGGATACGTCTCTGCATATCGACGTTGAAGATGGACCCGAGGGCGAACTCGCCGGGCTCGACGGCTTCGGCGGCGACGGCTTCATGTTCGGCGGTTTCGTCGGCTACAACTTCCAGGTCTCGCCGCAATTCGTGCTCGGCATCCAGGGCGACATCAACGTGCCCGACTTCGAGACCGAGCTGAGCATTCTCGAGAACAATGTGGCCAAGCTGGAGAACGATATCGTCTGGAGTCTGTCGGCCCGCGTCGGCTGGCTGCCCGCCGACAACACGATGCTCTATATCATCGGCGGCTGGTCGAACACCAAATACGAGTTCAAGTCCGACCTCATCGATCTCAGCAAGACGTTCAATGGCTGGCACATCGGCGCCGGCATCGAGACGAAGCTGACGGAGGCGATCACGGCCCGCGTCGAATACCGCTATACCGATTTCGGGCGGAAGACGTTCTTCGCCGAGGACTTCGGCGGTGACGGACCGGACGTGGAGTTCTCCGTGAAGACGAAGCCCGTGACCCATACGGGCATGGTGGGCATCGCCTACAACTTCAGCGGCCTGTTCTACTGAGCGGGGACTGGAGGTCCGGTCCGAGAGAACCGGCACGGCAATCGGACCCTTCGCCCGGATCTGCATCCGCCGGGTGAAGGGTGCCCGTGCCCCCCAGGGCCGGCAGGGCTTCGGCTGCCGGCCTTGGCGGGGCTCCCGCCTGAGCGAGACCTCGACCAGGGCCGCCGCCATCTCCGCGCCGGATTGTCGACATCGAAATGCACAGTTTCGGGCGACTTTCACCCGCAAAAGGGGAATTGTGTGGATAAATCAATCTCCGATAGCGGGAATCGTTGTCAAAATGCAACGCATCTTGGTCATTAGCTACGGAAGTCGAAATTTCCTGTGGCGTGCAGTACTGCGCCCCGCTAAGTAGACTCTCACGAGTTTGGGGGCAGATTTCTGCCGAAGCACGGGGAATTGAGTAACATGACCAAGACATTCAAGAGCTTGGCGCTGGGGAGTGTCGCAGCGGCGGCGCTCGTCTCCGCGTCGATGATGAGCAACAAGGCCGAGGCTGCTGATCTCTATGTGGCGCCCCCGCCGCCGCCCCCGCCGGTCATGACCTGGACCGGCCCGTATATCGGCGGCTTCGTCGGTGGCGGTGCGCACAATACCACGCCGAAGGCCGAGTTCGGCGGCGACGACATCAAGCTCGATGGCGTCGGTGGCGACGGCTTCATGTTCGGCGGCTTCGTCGGCTACAACTTCCAGGTTTCGCCGCAGTTCGTGCTCGGCATCCAGGGCGACATCAACGTCCCCGATTTCGACACGAAGCTGTCGGGCAGCATCCCGATCGACGCGAAGTTCGACAACGACATCGTGTGGAGCGTGTCGGCCCGCGCTGGCTGGCTGCCCTCCGACAACACCATGCTCTATGTCATCGGCGGTTGGTCGAACACCGAGTACACCTTCAAGGTGTCGAGTGGCGGCGACTCGTTCAAGCAGGACGAGACCTACAATGGCTGGCACATCGGCGCCGGCATCGAGACCAAGCTGACCGAGTCGATCACGGCGCGTGTCGAGTACCGCTACACCGACTTCGGCAAGGAGACCTGGTTCAACGAGGACGGGCTCGCCATCAAGATCTCGCCGGTCACGCATACCGGCATGGTCGGCATCGCCTACAACTTCGGCGGCCTGTTCTACTAAGACAGACGCCGGTCCATTCCGGACACAGCGAAACGGTCCGCCATCCGGCGGGCCGTTTCCTGTTTCGGGCCAGGCCGCAAAGGCGGGCTGGTCACAAGAATGCATCGCAAGAGAAAGCCCCCGCCGCCGGACGACAATTCCGGCCGCGGGGGCTTTCTCGTTTCAGGCTGGCCCCGAGAGGTGAGGAGACGGCGCCTCAGGCCGGGCGGATCTCCTCCAGCGCCGGGGCGGAAGCGAGCTGGCTGAGGGCGTCGGGGCGGATGTGGCGCTGTTCGATCTCGCTCTTGAGATAGTCTTCCGACACCTGGCCCGTCGCGACGCATTCCCGCAACAGCGCGAAGAAGAAGCGCTCCTGGTTGCGGTCGGGATGGGTCTTGTAGCGCCCGGGCAGCCGGATGCCGTTGTCGCCGACGAGCTTCGACAGCCAGCGCGACTTCAGCCGGTTGGTGAAGTCGACCGGCAGGCCGGTCTTCCAGGGCTGGGTGCGCCGCTTGGTATTGTGCAGCAGCCGCGTGTCGGGCGCGAGCCGGTCGAAATCGTTCCACACCGTCTCCAGCGCGCCAAGCGTCTCGCGCGGTTCATAGGCAAGGATGATCCAGTCCTCGTAATCGCGCTCCTTGCGGAACAGCGCCTCGAAATCGGCCTTGCAGTCCCAGTGCCGGAGCCTGGCGCAGTCGAGCAGCATGACGGAGGAGGCGACATAATCCTCGCGGCCATTGTGCCCCGGACGGGGTCTTGCGAAGATCGCCTTGCCCTCCATGTCGCGCTCGAGAAGCTCGGTAATGTCGCCCACGGCGAAGATATCCGGGTCGATCACGACCGCCCGGCCCTCGTAGCCCATGAGTTTCGGCGGCATGAAGCGCAGCGGCGTGAAGGATTGCAGGTCGTCGTTGCGCCAATGCCGCTCCGAGCCCGCGCGCAGGAAGGTCCGGCCCTCATAGGCGTCGAAGAAATCGAAATCCTCCCGCGCGATGATCTTCACGTCGAAGGCGTCGGGCCGCGCCGAATTGCGCTTGAGCGAGTGCGCGGCGACCAGCGCGCCGACCATCTGCTTGGCGTTGGTGTGTATGAAAACAGTATTCTTCGTCATGACGTCGCCTTGATCGTCGTGCGTTAAGGGGCGGAAAACAAATGTCGGACTTGTCCCGCCGGCCGGATAGATTGCCTCCACGTTGTGCACCCCCGGGCGGAACAGTCAATAGAAACACTGTCGCATTTTCACGCGATCGTGATAGGTGTAGACGATAAAAAAGGCCTCCCGAGGACCGTTCATGCCGGAGATTTCCATCGTCCTTCCCACCTATAACCGCGCCGAGGAGATCGGCCGTACGATCGAGAGCGTATTGGGGCAGGACTTTGCGGATTTCGAGCTGATCGTGGTGGACGACGGCTCTGTGGACGATACTGCTGCGGCCGTCGCCGCCCATGACGACGAGAGGGTTGTCTATGTGGCGCAGGAGCGCAATATGGGCGGGAACGCCGCGCGCAACCGCGGCATCCGCGAGGCCCGCGGCTCCATCGTCTGCTTCCTCGACAGCGACGACGAGTATCTCCCCCACAAGCTCACGACGGTGAAGGGGTTCTTCGACAGACATCCCGATATCGACGTGCTCATCGATTCCTTCGAATACGTCCCCGAATGCCGCGGTGGCCAGGATCGTACGACGACCCTGCGCCTCAATCCCGATCTGAAGGGAAGCACGGAGATCGAACGGCGGATCTTCGCGCGTATGCTCTGGAAACCGACCCCGAGCATCAGCGCGCGGCGCGACGCGCTGTTCAAGGTCGGCCTGTTCGACGAGGGGCTGAGGCGCCGGCAGGACATGGATCTGGCGCTGCGCCTCGCCCGGCAGTGCCGATGCGCGGCGACGAGCGCCGTTCTCTGGCGCAAGCACTGGACGGAAGGCGCGATCTCCTCGACCACGAGGACCTTCGTCGATGCGGTGATCGACATTTGCGACCGGCATCCCGACTATGTGCGCAAGGCGCATTTCAGGGTCGGGCTCGAGCGCGACCTCGCGCGCCATTGCCTGCGCCTGATCGCGCGCGGCGAGCCGTCCATGCTGATGAGAGACCTCAAGCGCATCGCCCGCTATTTCGGCGCCGGCGAGACCGTCCGGTTCATCGCTGGCGGCGTCGTGGAACTCGCCAGGCGCCTGCTTCCCTGGTCGGGCGGCCGAGGCCCGGAGCCCGCGGGAAAGTAAGGCCCCGGGGGGGGGCGGACACCTATTTGCTGCGCCAGCCGGGCAGCGTTCCGGTCCGCAGGACGCTCTTGATCACGGCCTTCGGCGTGTAGCTGTTGACCACCACGATGAAGACCTTGCGCAGGCGGTTCGGCGGGCAGGCGATCTCGCGCACCCCGTGCCATGAATTGCCGCGCCGGCCGAAGAGCAGGCTGTTATTGCCGAGCGCGTTGGCTGTCACCGTCCCGCCGAAATCCTCGAACGCCGGCGCGCTGTCGGCCGGAAAGCGCCCCTTGTCGTCGAGGATCAGCGTCTCCCCGCCCCAGGCCGGGTCCCAGTCCTCCTCGGTGTTGAAATAGAAGATGTGGGAGCCGACCTTGTGCGGCGCGTCGCAATGGGGCGAGACCGAGCAGCCATTCGGCGTGTAGTGCCAGTGGAAGGTCAGGAAGAAGCGGCGGATGCCGAACAGGCGTGCGATGAAGGCGCGGTAGTCCGGCCCCTTGAGTTCGCCCACGAAGGCCTTCCATGAGTCCGCGACCGGCAGGCTGTCCCTGTATTCCAGCGTGTAGCGGTCATGCGGCTGCTGGCCATGGGCGCGGTTCATGCCGAAACTGGACTTGAAGAGTCCGACGGGCGGCAGGTCCGCCCTGAGCTGTTCGTAACCGTCCGGTGCGATGAATCCGGCCGGATTGGTCCAGGGAAACGGATGGGCCTCCTGGAAGGCGCCGCTCTCGATGGCCTCCATCCGGCCCCGATCGAGATACTGCATCGCGTGTTCCTTGACGTGGCCTGCCGTCTGGCGGCGTGGCCGTAGCATCTGTGTGCGCCCCCCCTGATACCAGCACCGTTCCTATGGTGCGGGCGGATTGTCAAGGCGGCCGAAAGTATCGACATGCTCTGCGGGACAATCCGTTGCAGGCCGGCAACGGTCGGCGGCAACTGCCGATTGAACCTCTGCCCCGCCCGGTCCGGCGGCTGTGCCGTCACGCCCGTTCCGCGCGCAAGGGGTTGAGACTTTTGAAGTAATTGCCATGGGTGTCGCGATGGTTTTAAATCGGACCTCGTCTCAACGGATATGCGGTTCTCCGAGAAGCAGGGAGGGTTTTGACATGAGACAATTTCTGGTAGGTGCAGCTGCCTCGCTGGGTGTCCTGGCGGCAGCCGCCATCGGCCCGGCCGGGGCTCAGGAGCAGCAGTTCATCTCCATCGGCACGGGCGGTGTGACAGGCGTCTACTACCCGACGGGCGGGGCGATCTGCCGGCTCGTCAACAAGACCCGCAAGGAGCACGGTATCCGCTGCTCGGTGGAGTCGACCGGCGGGTCGGTCTACAACATCAACACGCTGCAGTCGGGGGAGCTGGAGTTCGGCGTTGCCCAGTCCGACGTGCAGTTCAACGCCTATGAGGGCAAGGCGCAGTGGGACGGCAAGCCGTTCGAGGAGCTCCGGGCCGTCTTCTCGGTGCATCCCGAGCCGGTGACGATCATCGCGCGCGACGATTCGGGCATCGAGAACATTACCGACCTCAAGGGCAAGCGGGTGAATATCGGCAATCCGGGGTCCGGCACGCGGGCCACCTGGGACGCGATCGAGACCGCGCTCGGCTGGAGCCGCGACGACCTCAAGCTCGCCGCCGAGCTGAAGTCCGCCGAGCAGGGCCAGGCGCTGTGCGATAACAAGATCGACGCCTTCTTCTGGCTGGTCGGTCATCCCTCCGCCAACACCCAGGAGACGCTCGCGACCTGCGATTCCCATCTGGTGAACGCGATGGGCGAGGAGATCGACGCGCTGGTCGAGGAGCGCCCCTATTACCGCAAGGCGACCATCCCCGCCGGCATGTATCCGGGCCAGGACGGCGACGTGAACACCTTCGGCGTGGGCGCAACGCTCGTCACCTCCGCCGACGTCCCCGAGGAGGTCGTCTACATCCTGACCAAGTCGGTTATGGAGAATCTCGACGAGTTCAAGAAGCTCCATCCCGCCTTCGCCAATCTGACGGCGGAGGAAATGGTCTCCGCCAGCCTGTCGGCGCCGCTCCATCCCGGTGCGGAGAAGGCTTACAAGGAGCTCGGCCTGATCGAGTGACGAGGACACGGACCGGGACGGGCCCCCAAGCGGGGCTCTTCCCGGCCATCCGGTTTCGACCGCGTTTTCAATGACCGATAGACTGGTTGCGGTTTTCCGGCGGTCCGCGCGCAGACACCAGAACAACGGCGCGCGCCGCATCGCCTGAGCCTCCCGCATGGGCAGCTCCGGCACAATGGGCCGATCAACGCTTCTCTGCGCCCGGGTGAACCCGCCCGACCCGCAGGTTGATCCAGGGGAGTTGAGAAAGATGAGCGAGGGGAACGCTCGTCCCCGGCACGGGACCGGTGCCGAGGATCTGGTCGCGCAGACCGATACGGGTGCGCGCACGCCATCGGGCTGGGTCGGTGTGCTGCTGCCGACCATCGCCTTCGTCTGGTCTCTGTTCCAGCTCTATGTCGCCTCCGGTGTGCCATTCTGGCTGCAGGACGCGGTTGCCCGGCCGCTGCGGGACGCCACCGGGCTCGATATCGGCTTCATCTTCAACAATGCCGAGACGCGCATCGTCCATCTGGCCTTCGCGCTGACGCTCGCCGCGCTCGCCTTTCCGCTGTTCAAGTCGAGCCCGCGCAACCGCGTGCCCTGGTACGATTGGCTCCTCGCCATTCTGGGGGCAGCGGCCTGCCTCTATCTCCTCGTCTTCAAGGAGGAGATCGCCATGCGCGCCGGGCTGCCCACGACGGCCGACCTCGTCATGTCGAGCATCGGGCTCTGTGTGCTCGCTATCGCGGTCTATCGCGCACTCGGCCTGCCGCTGGTGATCGTGGCGGGCGTCTTCGTCGCCTATGTCTTCTTCGGCCACAGCTCCGTCCTGCCGAGCGTCATCCAGTGGAAGGGGGCCTCCTTCGGCAAGGCCATGTGGCACTACTGGATGCAGCTGGAGGGCGTGTTCGGCGTGGCGCTCGGCGTCTCCGCCTCGATGATCTTCCTGTTCGTGCTGTTCGGCTCGATCCTGGAGAAGGCGGGCGCGGGCAACTTCTTCATCAAGATCGCCTTCGCGCTTCTGGGGCACCTGCGCGGCGGGCCGGCCAAGGCGGCCGTCGTCTCCTCCGCCATGAGCGGCATCTATTCGGGCTCGTCCATCGCCAACACGGTGACGACCGGCACCTTCACCATCCCGCTGATGAAACGCACGGGCTTTCCGCCGGAAAAGGCCGGCGCGGTCGAGGTCGCCTCCTCCACCAATGGCCAGCTTACCCCCCCTGTCATGGGAGCGGCCGCCTTCCTGATCGCGGAATATACCGGCATCGGCTATATCCAGGTCATCAAGCACGCCCTGCTGCCAGCGCTCATCTCCTATATCGCACTGTTCTATATCGTCCATCTGGAAGCGATGAAGATGGACCTGAAGGGCCTGCCCAAGCCGCCCTCGCGGCTCACCGTCATGCAGAAGCTCCTGGGCGTGCTCGGCGGCTTCATCGCAATGGCGGTGCTGTTCCTGGCGGTCTATTTCGGGCTCGGCTGGATCAAGACGGCCTTTCCGGGCCTGACCTTCTTCGCGACGCTGGGGCTGTTCTTCGCGGCCTATATCATTCTGGTCGCCATCGCCGCGCGCTATCCCGACCTCACCATGGACGACCCCAACGCGCCCGTGGTCGAGCTGCCGCGCGCGGGCGCGACGGCGGTGACCGGCCTCTACTTCCTGCTGCCGCTGATCGTGCTCATCTGGTGCATCCTGATCGAGCGTTTCTCGCCCGGCCTGTCGGCCTACTGGGCCTGTCTGGCGATGATCGTCGTGGCGCTCACCCAGCACCCGCTCAAGGCGCTTTTCCGCGGGGAGGGGGAATATGGGGCGCGCTTCCGGCGTGGCGGGCGCGAGGTGGTCGACGGCATGATCTCCGGCGCGCGCAACATGATCTCCATCGGCGTGGCGACGGCGGCCGCCGGCATCATCGTCGGCACGGTCTCGCTCACCGGCATGCATCAGGTGGTCGCGGAGTTCGTGGAGTTCCTGTCCGGCGGCAATCTCATGCTCATGCTGATCCTGGTCGCGCTCATGAGCCTGATCCTCGGCATGGGGCTGCCGACCACGGCGAACTACATCGTGGTCTCCTCGCTCATGGCGCCGGTCATCGTGACGGTGGGCGCGCAGTCGGGCCTGATCGTGCCGCTGATCGCGGTCCACATGTTCGTGTTCTATTTCGGCATCCTGGCCGACGACACGCCGCCTGTCGGGCTCGCAGCCTTCGCGGCGTCCGCCATTTCGCGCGGCGATCCGATCAAGACCGGCGTGCAGGGCTTCATGTACGATATCCGCACGGCCATCCTGCCCTTCCTGTTCATCTTCAACACCGAGCTGCTGCTGATCGATGTCACGCCCGTCGAGGCCGTCTTCGTCTTCATCGTGGCGTTGATCGCCATGCTGCTCTTCGCCGCGGCGACGCAGGGCTATTTCCTCACCCGCAACAGGCTGTGGGAGTCCGCTGCCCTCCTGCTCGTGGCGTTCACCCTGTTCCGGCCGGGCTACTGGCTCGATCAGGTCCAGCCGCCATTCGAGGATGTGCCGCCAGCGCAGATCTTCGAGCTCGTCCAGTCGAAACCGGCCGGCGACGAGCTGCGGGTCGTCGTCGAAGGGCCCGATTTCGACACGGGCGAGAGCAAGACGGTGGCGCTTGTGGTGCCGCTCGGAGAGGGAGGGGAAGCCGACGGTCAGGCGCGGCTGGAGGAGGCGGGCCTGCCCGTTCAGCTCCAGGACGGCCGGGCCGTGGTGGAGGAGCCGTTTCCCGGCACGCCCTTCTTCGAAAAGATCGGCACGAGCTTCGACTTCTACGGCGACCAGCCCGTCACCGTGGCGGAGATCCGCGAGCCGGCCGAGCGCATGCCGAAGGAAGTGTTCTACATCCCCGGCCTCGCGCTCCTGGCGCTCGTCGTCTGGCTGCAGAGGCGGCGCATGCCGCGCAAGCCCGAGGAACGCTCGCCCCAGGCGGCGTGACCGGAAGCCTGTGGTGGGGTCGGCTCGGTCAGGACCGGACCGGCTCGACCTCCGCGATCGCCGCATCGACGGAGCGGGCGAGCTTGTCGGTGAGTTCGCCGACCTGGTCGTCGGTGATGATGAAGGGCGGGGCGATGAGCACGTGGTCGCCGTTCACCCCGTCGGCCGTGCCCTGGCTGGGATAGCAGATGAGCCCGTTCTCCATGGCGTGGGTCTTGATGCGGCCGGCAAGGCCCGCCGTTGCGGGGAACGGCGTCTTGTGCTCGCGGGCCGCCACCAGCTCCACGCCGCGGAACAGGCCGCGCCCGCGAATGTCGCCGATATGGGGGTGATCGGCGAAGCGGGTCTCGAGCGCCTGCTGGAGCGTCTCGCCCATGTCCGCCACCCGGGCGACGAGCCTGTCCTCCTCGAAGACCTGCTGGACGGCGAGCGCGCCCGCGCAGGCCGTGGCGTGGCCGATATAGGTGTGGCCGGAGAGGAAGCTGCCGGAGCCGCGCTCGATCTCGTCCGCGAGCTCCTCGCGTACGAGCACCGCGCCGATGGGCTGGTAGCCCGCCCCGAGCCCCTTGGCGAGGCTGATCATGTCCGGCACCACGCCGTCCTGCTCGCACGCGAACAGCGTGCCGGTGCGGCCCATGCCGGACATCACCTCATCCAGGATCATGAGCATGCCGTGCTCGTCGCAGATCCGGCGGATCTCCTTGAAGTAACCGGGAACGGGTGGCACGGCACCGAGTGTGGCGCCGACCACGGTCTCCGCGATGAAGGCGATGGCGCGCTCGTCGCCGAGCGCCTCCACGTCCGTCTGCAGCGAAGCCGCGGCGCGCTCCCCATAGGCCTTCGCCGTCTCGTCCTCGCCCTGATGGCGGTAGGCGAAGCACGGCTCCACATGGCGAACCTTGGGCAGGAGGATGGGTTCGAACGCCGCGCGCCGGCCGACGCTGCCGCTGACCGACAGCGCGCCGAGCGTGTTGCCGTGATAGGAGAAGCGCCGGGAGAGGAAATGGTCTCGCGTATCCTGCCCCCGCTCGCGCTGGATCTGGCGGGCGAGCTTCAGCGCCGTCTCGTTGGCCTCCGATCCGCCGGAGAGGAAATAGACCCGCCAATCGCCGCCCGGCGCCTTGCGGCTCAGTGTCTCCGCAAGGGTCTCCGCCGGGCTGTTGGTGAAGAAGGCGGTGTGGGCGAAGGCCATCCGGTCGAGCTGGGCCTTGACGGCCTCCAGGATCCTGGGATGCCCGTGGCCGAGGCAGGAGACCGCGGCGCCGCCCGAGGCGTCGAGATACTGTTTTCCCGTCGTGTCGAGGATATAGGCCCCCTGGCCCTCCTGCGCTTCGGGATAGCTCTTGCGCAGATCGCGGTGGAACATGCGCGTCCGGTTCGGCTGGCGCGTCATTCGATCAAGGTCCTTTCATCGCGGCGCCGGGGCGATTATGACAGGAAGCCTCCAGCGTGATCCCTTGCGAAGATCGTGGGTTTAGATGCCGAAGTCCAGCATGTCTGTTGTCCATACGAGAGAAGACGACCCCCAGGCGCTGCTGCGCCGCCTGTTCCGCGCCGCGGTCGAGGCGGCCGATCCCATGGTCTGCGTGCCGCCGCACCTGCCCGAACGCCCGCGCGGGCGCACCGTCGTTGTCGGCGCGGGCAAGGCGTCCGCGGCCATGGCGCGGGCCGTGGAGGCGCATTGGGACGGTCCGCTCGAGGGGCTCGTCATCACGCGCTACGGCCATGGCGCGGCGACGGACCGGATCGAGGTCGTGGAGGCCTCCCATCCCGTACCGGACCGGGCGGGGCTCGATGCCACGAAGCGCGTTCTGGAGCTTGCCGATGGGCTTGGCGAGGACGACCTCCTGCTCTGCCTGATCTCCGGCGGCGGCTCCGCGCTGATGAGCGCGCCGGCGGATGGCATGACGCTGGAGGACAAGCGCGAGGTCAACCGTCAGCTCCTCGCCTGCGGGGCCACGATCTCGGAGATCAATTGCGTCAGGAAGCATCTCTCCGCGGTGAAGGGCGGGCGCCTCGCCATGCGCGCCTGGCCGGCCCGCGTGGTCGCGCTGATGATCTCCGACGTCCCCGGCGACGATCCCGCGACCATCGCCTCCGGCCCCACCGTGGCCGATCCGACGACGGCCGGCGAGGCCCGTGCTGTCCTTGAGAAATACGGCCTCGCCGTGCCCGAGCCGGTGGCGCGATGGCTCGCCGATCCGCGCGCGGAGACGCCGAAGCCCGGCGACGAAGGGGTGTCGCGCACGCGGAATGTGGTGGTTGCCGCGCCATCCCTGTCGCTTGCCGCCGCCCGCGAGATCGCGGAGGCGGAGGGCTGTCGCATCCTCGATCTCGGCGATTGCGTGGAGGGCGAGGCGCGCGAGGTGGGTCGCGAGCACGCCGCGCTCGCGCGCGCCGTCGCGGCGGGCGAGGGGGAGGTGAGCCCGCCGGCTATTGTCCTGTCAGGCGGGGAGACCACGGTCACCGTGCGCGGCGAGGGGCGCGGCGGGCGCAATGCGGAATACGCTCTGGGTCTCGCGCTCGCCCTTGACGGTGCCCCCGGCATCTACGCCATTGCCTGCGATACGGACGGGATCGACGGGTCGGAGGACAATGCCGGCGCCGTGATCGGTCCGAAGACGCTCGCACGGGCCCGCGCGCTCGATCTCGATCCCGCCGCATCGCTCGAGGCGAACGATGCCTATGGCGTCTTCGCGGCCCTCGGCGATCTGGTCGTCACCGGCCCGACCCGCACCAATGTGAACGATTTCCGCGCGATCCTGGTGAAGGGGTAGAGCGCTTTCCGATCGGGTGGGGGCGTGGGCCGGTGCTGGTGCAGGCTCAAAGGCCCGGTTCGAGCAGGCCGCGATGGGCTCTCGCGAAGGGCGTCAGAACGTGTCCTTGCGCCGGCGCACCTCGGCGAACACTTCGGCATCGGAGGCGTTTGGGAGCCCGAGACGTTCTCGGATCTCCGGGCTCTTCACGCGCAGGAACGGACTCGTCTCGAGCTCGAGGCCGATCGTGGTCGGCAGGGTCGGCTCGCCGCGCGAGCGGCGCTGCGAGATGTCCTCCGCCCGCCGCTGGAGCGCCTCGTTGCCCGGCTCGACCGTCAGGGCGAAGCGCGCATTGGCCTCGGTATATTCATGGCCGCAGTAGACGGCGGTGTCCGGCGGCAGTGCCGCGAGCTTCGAGAGCGAGGACCACATCTGATCCATCGTGCCCTCGAACACCCGCCCGCAGCCGAGCGCGAACAGCGTGTCGCCGGCGAAGGCGAGCTTCTGGTCGGGGATCACATAGGCGATATGGTCGAGCGTGTGTCCGGGTGTCTCGAGCACCCGCACCTCATGGCCGCCGAAGTCGAAGCTGTCGCCGTCGCGCAGCGGCTTGTCGAGCTCCGGAATATCGCTGTCGGGCCCGTAGACAGTGCAGCCATACTCCGCCTTGAGCGGCGCGATGGCCTCGGTGTGGTCGCCATGGTGGTGGGTGCAGAAGATGTCGGTCAGCCGCCAGCCGGTCTCCGCCAGCGCGGCCTCGATGGGCTTGAGCTCGGGCGCGTCGACCGCCGCGGTCCGCCCGCTTTCGGGATCGTGAACCAGGACACCGTAATTATCCTGCCGGCAGGGAAACTGATGGATCTCCAGCTTGGCCATTGGCGCTGCCCCTCCTTGGTGGCTGTGGCGGGAAATGGTCGTCCTCCCGTTCATGGCACGGCGGGCATGTTCGGGTCCAGTCGCGCCGTCGCATGGCGATTGCAGAATGGGTGCCGGCTTGCGATATCGGGAGCGGGTTTTCTGATAGGTTGAGAATGTCCCCTGGCCAATAGTCCGGGAGGCAGGAGGCCGTGCGGATATCATGGATGTGGTCGATCTGAAGGAATTCTATGCCGGCCGGCTCGGGGCGACGGCCCGGCGGCTGATCGCTCATCGCATCCGCGCGCGCGTGCGCGGGCTCGACGGCGCGGTCATCCTGGGGCTCGGCTATGCCGCGCCCTATCTTGACGCGTGGCGCGAGGATGCGGAGCGCATATTGTGCTTCATGCCGGCGCGGCAGGGCGTCGTGCACTGGCCGCCGGGCGTGGCGGGGAAGACGGCGCTCGTCGACGAGGCGGAATTGCCCTTGCCCGACGGTACGGTCGATTTCGCCCTGGTGATCCACGGCCTGGAGCTCACCGACTATCTGCACGAGACCCTGCGCGAGCTGTGGCGGGTCCTGAGCCCGTCGGGTCGGGTGCTCTTCGTCGTGCCGAACCGGCGGGGCATGTGGGCGCGTTTCGACACCACGCCCTTCGGCCATGGCCGCCCCTTCTCGCGCCAGCAGCTCACCGAGATCCTGCGCGATGCCATGTTCACCCCGAGCGGCTGGGCGCACACGCTGTTCGTGCCGCCGGTGAAGCGCGGCTTCTTCATCCGGTCCGCGACGGCGTTCGAGCGCGTGGGCCTGTGGGCCTCGCCCGCCTTCTCCGGCGTGATCATGGTGGAGGCAGTCAAGCAGGTCTATGCCACCAGCCGCCCTGTGCGCGCCCGCCGCCGCCTCGTGCCGAAGCTCAAGCCCGCCGTGCCGCCCGCCCCGGCCCGCGTCTCCCATGTCTAGGACGTGAGGATCCCGTCGCCGGTCGCCTGAAAGACACGCCCTTGGACCTTTCAATCTTGAAGCTTTTCTTTTGATTTTGGCCGCGCCGCCCCCTAAGAGTCCCCTTCGGGCACAGGCCGAAATGACGTGAAGGATCCACGCGCCGCTCAAGAGGGCGCAGACGGGGAGGCTGCAGATCGTGAAACGCCGCGGGGCCGGTCAGGCAAGGAGCCTTGATGATGTGCGCGTCCGGATCGACGAGATCGACGCTGCGCTCATGGAACTGATGGCCGAGCGTTTCCGCATGGTGGACGAGGTGCGCACCATCAAGAGCGCGCAGGCAGCGCAGGCTGGCTCGCCCATGCGCCCGGTCCGCGAGGTCAGTCTGATGCGACGGCTGATGGCGCTGCGCCGCCCCGAGCTGCCGGCGCCGGTCGTGGTCCGCATCTGGCGGGAACTGATCGGCGGGGCGACACAGATCCAGGCGGAGATGCGCGTCCACATGCCGGCGACCGCGCTGGCCGGCGCGGCATTCCGCGACCTCGCGCGCGACACCTTCGGCACCATGGCGCCGTTCATGGAGCACGAGGACTGGTTCGGCCTCGTCGCGGCCATTTCGGAACATGCCGACGATGTGGCCGTGGTGCCGGCATCGGGGCGAGGCTGGGTCGAGGCTCTGCTGGCCGCGGCGGCGGACGATGTGGGTGTCATCGCGCGCGTCCCAATGGTGGCCGCACCCTCTGGCGCGGACGGTTTCGTCCTCGGACGGGCGAGCGACGAGGCCGGTGACGGCTGCCGGACGCTCATCGCGCTTGCCAGCAAGGAGGCTCCCGATCCGGCGGGCCTGTTGCCCGGGGGCGCGGAGCTCGCGCCGGTTGCGGACGGTGCCGGCACGGGAGGCCGGCTTTGGCTCGTTTCCCTCGACAGTGCGTTCGAGACGCGGGCGCTGGACGCCCTCAGGGAGCGCGAAGGCGACGATGGGCTTGCAGTCCGCGTGCTCGGCAGGTATCCGAGCCCTGTCGAATAATCGGGTGATACAATGAGCGAGCAGTCGAGCGGGCCGCGCCCGCAACAGGGTATTCTGGATATCGCGCCCTACATTCCCGGCAAGAGTGCCGCGACGGGTGGCGCGAAGACCTTCAAGCTGTCCTCCAACGAGACGCCGCTAGGGCCGAGCGCCCGCGCGGTGGAGGCCTACAAGGCGCTTGCCGACCGGCTCGAGCTCTATCCCGACGGCGGCGCGACCGCGCTGCGCGAGGCGATTGCCGCCCATTACGGCCTGAACCCGGCCCATATCGTGTGCGGCGCGGGCTCCGACGAGCTGCTCTCCATGATCGCCTCGGCCTATCTGGGCCCCGGCGACGAGGCCGTCTACACCCGCCACGGCTTCCTGGTCTACGACATCGCGATCCGCGCCAACGGGGCGACCCCGGTCGTTGCCGCCGAGAACGAGCTGACGGCCGATGTGGACGCCATTCTCGACTGCGTCACGGCGCGCACGCGGGTCGTCTTCCTCGCCAATCCCAACAACCCGACCGGCACCTACCTGCCGTTCGAGGAGATCAAGCGCCTCCATGCGGGACTGCCGGAGGACTGCCTTCTGGTGATCGATGCGGCCTATGCGGAATATGTCCGCCGCAACGATTACGGTGCGGGCATCGAGCTCGTGTCGAGCGCGCCGAACGTGGTCATGACGCGGACATTCTCGAAGATCTACGGGCTGGCCGCGCTGCGCATCGGCTGGGCCTATTGCCCGCCGGCCGTCGCCGACGTCCTGAACCGCATTCGCGGACCCTTCAACATGAACGCGCCGGCGATTGCCGCGGGCGTCGCCGCAATCGCGGACCGGGCCCATACCGAGCGCGCCGTCGCCCATAACGACGAATGGCTCGCCTGGCTCACCCGCGAGCTGGAGGCGCTGGGCCTTGCGGTCACGCCGAGCGTGGCGAATTTCGTCCTGATCCATTTTCCAGGCCGCGACGGGCTGACGGCCGAGGCTGCCGACCGCTTCCTGCTGGACCGCGGCATCGTGCTGCGGCGGCTGGAGAACTACCACCTTCCCGAGGCGCTGCGCATGACAGTCGGTTCTGAGGAGGCGAACAGGGCCACGGTCGAGGCGCTCGGCGCCTTCATGGCCGGGGAGCATTGAGCCCGATGAGCGAACCCTTATTCGCGCGCGTGGCCCTGATCGGGCTCGGCCTCATCGGGTCGTCGCTCTGCCATGCCATGCGCCGCGAGGGGCTCGCCGGCCATATTGCCGGGCATGCCCGCTCAGGCCGCACGCGCGAGACGGCCATCGGGCTCGGCCTCGTCGACAGCATCCACGAGACCGCCGCGGAGGCCGTACGCGATGCCGATCTCGTCGTGCTGTGCGTGCCCGTCGGCGTGTGCGGCGTGGTTGCCGGCGAGATCGCGGGCGCGCTCAAGCCGGGCGCGATCCTAACCGATGTCGGTTCGGTGAAGGGGGCAGTCGTGCGCGATGTCGCCCCCCATGTGCCCGATGGCGTTCATTTCGTGCCGGGCCATCCCATAGCGGGAACCGAGCAGTCCGGCCCGGAATCGGGCTTTGCGGAACTGTTCGACGAGCGCTGGTGTATTCTCACCCCGCCGCCCGGTACCGACGAGGAGGCGGTTGCACGGCTCGAGGCCTTCTGGCAGCGCTGCGGCAGCTCGGTGGAACGCATGACGCCGGAGCACCACGATCTGGTGCTCGCCATCGTGAGCCACGTGCCCCATCTCATCGCCTACAATATCGTGGGAACGGCGTCGGACCTGGAGACGGTCACGCAGTCGGAAGTCATCAAGTTCTCCGCTGGCGGATTCCGCGACTTTACGCGCATCGCGGCCTCCGACCCGACCATGTGGCGCGACGTCTTCCTGTTCAATCGCGACGCGGTTCTGGAGACGCTCGGCCGTTTCTCGGAGGATCTCGCCGCCCTTCAGCGCGCGGTGCGCTGGGGCGACGGCGACACGCTGTTCAACCTGTTCACGAGAACCCGCGCGATCCGCCGCGGCATTATCGAGGCGCATCAGGACGCCCCCGCCGCCGACTTCGGGCGCCGTCACGGCAGGCAGGACTCCGACGGGTCCTGAGGGAGCTGGCCGGTCTTGCCGGGTAGCGGGGCAATCCAGGCCCCGACTGGCGCCCTCTTGCGTTACCGCTTCTCCTCGTCGTCCTCGCCGGGCTCTTCGCCACCCTCCTCCTCGGAGGCGGGGGTGTTGCCGAAGACGGACTCGACGTCGTAGGCCGGTTCCTCCTCCTCGTCCGCCGGAGCGGAGGGCTGGGCATTGGGGAACAGGGATTCCGCCGTCGCGGGCTTCTCCTCGGCGGGCGGGACAAGCTCTTCGAGCTCCGGCTCGGGCGCACCGGCCTGGGTTTCCTCCGCGGGCAGAAGCGTTCCGGCCTTCTCCGCCTCGCGGCGGGCCTTCTCCTGCTCGCGGCGCACCTTTTCCGCGGCCTTCTGGACGGCGGCGTCGAGCTCGCCCTGCGAGCACAGGCCGAGTGTGACCGGGTCCTTCGGCGTGATGTTGGGCGAGTTCCAATGCGTGCGGTCGCGGATCGCCTGGATGGTCGGCTTGGTGGTGCCGACGAGCTTGATGATCTGCGCGTCCGTCAATTCGGGATGGTAGCGCAGGAGCCAGGCGATGGCGTCCGGCCGGTCCTGACGGCGCGAGACCGGTGTATAGCGCGGCCCCTGGCGGCGCTGCACCTCCGGCATGTCGATCTTCGGCTCGGCCAGCTTGAGCCGGTAGGAGGGATCCTTCTGGGCGCGCTCGATCTCCTCGCGCGTCAGCTGGCCGTTGCTGACGGGATCCATGCCCTTGATGCCGGTCGCGACGTCACCATCGGCAATGCCCTTCACCTCCAGCACATGCAGGCCGCAGAAATCGGCGATCTGCTCGAAGGTGAGCGCGGTGTTGTCGACCAGCCACACGGCGGTGGCCTTCGGCATCAGCGGAATTTTAGCCATAGAAGCTCTCCTTCAGAACCTTCATGGGTTCTGCCCTGCATCCATCAACGATTTCAGGGGTTGTCTTAGCTGCCTATATAGTCGCGAACACCGCCTCTTGAAAAGCCCTTTCGGTACAGGAACCCCCGCGATCGCCAAGACCGGGCCGCCATGGCACGCCTCACACGGTCAGAACGATCTTGCCGATATGATCCTTCTCCTCGATGCGCGCATGGCCGCTTGCGGCCTCCGCCAGCGGGAACTCGGAGTCGATCACCGGCGCAATGCGCCCCGCGGCCAGGAGCGGCCAGACCTTCTCCTCGAGCGCCTTCGCGATGTTCGCCTTCTCCGCGACCGTGCGCGGCCTGAGAGTCGACCCGGTGATGGTGAGCCGGCTGCGCATCACGCGGTTGAAATCGAGCTCGGCGCGCGAGCCCTTGAGGAAGGCGATCAGCACGATCCGGCCGCTTTCGGCGGCAGCGGCGACGTCGCGCTCGATATAGTCGCCGCCCACCATGTCGAGGATGACGTCGGCGCCCTTGCCGCCGGTCACCTCCTTGACGACCTCGACATAGTCCTCGTCGCGATAGTTGATCGCCCGGTCGGCGCCAAGCGTCTCGCAGAAGGCGCATTTCTCGTCGGAGCCCGCCGTGACGAGAACTCTCGCGCCGAAGGCCTTGGCGAGCATGATGGCCGTCGTGCCGATGCCGCTCGAGCCGCCATGGACGAGGATGGTCTCTCCCTCGGCCAGCCGGCCGCGGTCGAACACATTGGTCCACACTGTGAAGAAGGTCTCCGGCAGGCTCGCGGCCTGAACCATGGTGAAGCCGTCGGGGACGGGCAGGGCATTGGCCTCCGCGGCCACGCAATATTCCGCATAGCCGCCTCCGGCAACCAGGGCGCAGACCGTATCGCCGACGGAGAAGCGCTGCGTGCCGGGGCCCGTGGCGACGACCTCGCCGGCAATCTCCAGCCCCGGCGTATCCGGTGCGCCGGGCGGCGGCGGATAGAAGCCGCGACGCTGGAAGACGTCCGGCCGGTTGATGCCCGCCGCGGCCACCTTGACAAGGATCTCGCCGTCGCCCGGTGCCGGCACGGGGACCTCGCGCGGCTGCAGGACCTCGGGTCCGCCGGGCTCGGTGATCTTGATCGCGGTCATCGTTTCGGGCAGGGGCGCTGGCATGGGGCTCTCCGGGGTCGCGTTCGAGACGTGGACAGTTGATGATCTAACGGTCCGAAGGCAGACTGGCAACCGGTGGGCGCTGGAGCCGGACGGGGCTTTCCGGCTCAAGGGGGGCGGGCGAAACGGAGGTCAGCGGTGGATATCGACGACGACATGCCGAAGCAACCGGCCGGAAGCGTTCGTATCGGCGAGGATCTGTCCGTCCTGTCGATCGACGAGTTGAAGACGCGAATCACTTTGCTTGAGGGTGAAATTGCCCGGATACGCGCTGAGATGGAGGGCAAGCAGTCCAGTAAGGCTGCGGCGGACTCGTTTTTCAAGTCCTGACCGCGCTTTGCTTGCAGATAGATTTTCTCTTGAAAAACAGTCCGTTAAGAAGTGCGTGGGCGTTGCAACCCTGCGCTACTTCTGGTGTGATGGTTAGAATAGTATGACTATTAATTTTGCGGTAAGGAAATATGGTGTATCTTCATTAATGCAATCCAGTCATCTGGATTCTCCGAGTGGCTCCTGTCCACTCTGTTTGACGCCTCCCTGTTAAACTTTGCGAGCCGCGCGTCGCGCGGCTCTTTTTTGGGCGCATGACCGTGGGCCTCCCGGCCGGGCCGGCATGGGCGCCGGCGCTTTACCACGTCTGGCGGATGGTCTTGACCACCCCTGCGCCGCTCAGCATGATCGCCGGACGACGGACAGTCAGTCGACCGAGGGGCGGCAGGATCACGAGGCGAGGGGGCAGCAGACGGACCGTCATGGCATCGCCGACAAGCAAAGAAACCGCAAGCGCGGTCACAGTGGATTTCGGCAGCCGTTTCGCGGAGTCGGAGCCCTTCGACAGGATCTATCAGGAGGGCATGCGGCTGATCGAGGAGACGGCGGCCTATCTCGACGGCGATGGCCGTCATGAGTCCGCCGGCCTCCCCCAACTCGTCGCCGTCGCCTATGCCACGGAAAGCATGCGCCTGACGACGCGGCTGATGCAGCTCGCCTCATGGCTGCTGCTCCAGCGCGCGGAGAAGAACAGGGAGATGAGCCCGGACGAGATCCGCTTCGAGCGCGGCCGGATCGATCTGGCCGAGCTCGGGGCCGGCGCCGCCATCGAGGGCGCGGAGGAGCTGCCGGCGACGCTCCGGGACCTGGTGCGCAGGAGCTTGCGCCTTCACGAGCGGATCGTGCGGCTCGACGCGATGCTCAGGGACGATACCCGCACAGTCCCGCGCCCGGTGCCGAGCCCGGCCCGCGAACGGGTCGACCGGCTGCGCGATGCCTTCGGCACCGCCAGCGAGTAGCGCCCGTACGGCAAAAGCCCGGCCGACCGGGCCGGGCTTTCGAGAAAACGTCTTTCGCACATGGGGCCATCATGGGCCCGCCCGGATGCGCTCTCCGGCGCCGGGGTCAGCCGCCGAGGAAGCCGTACTTCTTGTTGAACCGGCTCACGCGGCCGCCGCGGTCGAGGAGCTGCTGGCTGCCGCCGGTCCAGGCGGGATGCGTCCGCGGGTCGATGTCGAGCTGAAGGGTGTCGCCCTCCTGGCCCCAGGTGGACTTGGTCTCGAAGGTGGAGCCGTCGGTCATGACCACCTTGATCGTGTGGTAATCGGGATGAATGTCAGCCTTCATCGCGGGTGTCCTCAAGGCTAGCGCCACGCCTCCCGGGCCATGCGGGTCCGATCCGAAGGCGAGGATGTCAACAGGGATCTCTTGGCGCGGTTCTATAGCGGAGCTTGGGGGATGGCGCAACCCGCAAGAACCTGCCCCGCCGGGATCGCCTGCGCCGGTCTGACGCTTGGCGAAGGCAGGGGGAAAGCGCTAAACCGGTTCCGGGACCGGCGAACGGGCCGGGTTCCGGACGGGAACCGCCGGCGAAACGGGGTGGACGGATTTGCGCAAGAGACGACAGAACGGTGACGGCAGCGATGGCCGACGGGTCCCGGACGAGGCGGGCGAGGGGACCGGTCCGGAGCGTTCCCGGCGGCCCCGGCTGAAGCCCCTTGCGCGCCTCCTGCCCTTTCTGCTGCGCTATCGCGGCCATCTTGCCTGCGCGCTCGTCTCGCTGGTGATCGCGGCCGGGGCGACGCTCGCCATCCCGCTGGCGGTGCGGCGGATGATCGATTTCGGCTTCTCCGCCGACAATGCGGCGCTCATCCACCAGTATTTCGCAACCCTTCTCGGCGTGGCGGTCGTTCTGGCGCTGGCCAGTGCCGCGCGGCTCTATTTCGTCTCCTGGCTCGGCGAGCGCGTGGTGGCAGATCTGCGCATCGCGGTCTTCGATCATCTCACGCGCCTCAGCCTGCCCTTCTTCGAGGCGACGCGGTCGGGCGAGCTCATGTCGCGGCTGACGGCGGACACCACCCAGATCAAGGCCGCCTTCGGGGCGAGCGCGTCGATCGCGCTGCGCAATCTCGTGATGTTCGTCGGCGCGGCCGTCATGATGGCGGTGACGAGCCCGTGGCTGTCCGCGCTCGTGCTGATCGCCATTCCCTTCATCGTGCTGCCCCTGGTGCTGTTCGGGCGGCGGGTGCGCGGCCTGTCGCGCTTCGCGCAGGACATGCTTGCCGACAGCGCGGCCTTCGCGGCGGAACGGCTCGGCGCGATCCGCGTGCTCCAGGCCTTCACGGAGGAGCGCCGGGCGAGCGGCACTTTCGCCGCGGCGACGGAATCCGCCTTTTCCGCCGCCCGCCAGCGGACCGGCGCGCGCGCCGTGCTGACGGCCTGCGTCATCCTCATCACCTTCGGGTCGATTGTCGGCGTTCTGTGGTATGGCGCCTATGCGGTGCTCGCCGGGCGGATGACGGGCGGCGCGCTCAGCCAGTTCGTGCTCTATGCGGCCTTTGCAGCGGGCGCCCTCGGCCAGCTCTCGCAGGTCTGGGGCGAGGTGCAGGCGGCGGCCGGCGCGGCGGAACGACTCGGCGAGCTGATGGACGCAAGGCCCGAGATCGCGGTCCCGGCCGCCCCGGTGCCGCTGCCCGATCCGCTGCGCGGCGAGATCGGCTTCGAGGACGTCCATTTCAGCTACCCCTCGCGCGGCACCGACCGGGCGCTGGAGGGCTTGAGCCTGTCGGTCGCGCCGGGCGAGACGGTCGCCATCGTCGGACCGTCGGGGGCGGGCAAGAGCACGGTCCTCAATCTCATTCTCAGATTCTACGATCCCCAGTCCGGCCGGGTCCTGATCGACGGCGTCGACATCGCCCGAACGGACCCGGAGGCGCTGCGCCGGCACATGGCGCTGGTGCCTCAGGAGACGATGATCTTCTCCGCCTCGATTGCGGAGAATATCCGCTATGGCCGGCCCGAAGCCGGCGAGGAGGAGGTTCGCGCCGCCGCCCGCGCCGCCAATGCGGACGGCTTCATCGAAGCCATGCCGGAGGGTTACGGAACGCTTGTCGGCGAACGCGGCGCCATGCTGTCGGGCGGTCAGCAGCAGCGTATCGCCATTGCGCGGGCGATCCTGCGCGATGCGCCCATCCTCCTGCTTGACGAGGCGACAAGCGCGCTCGACGCGGAGAGCGAGACGCTCGTCCAGGCCGCGCTCGAACGGCTGATGAGGGGGCGCACGACGCTCGTCATCGCCCATCGCCTGGCGACGGTGCGCAATGCAGACCGGATCGTTGTGCTCGACCACGGGCAGATCGCCGCGGAGGGCCGTCACGAGGAGCTGATGGCGCGCGGCGGCCTCTATGCCAGGCTCGCCCGCCTCCAGTTCATGGACGAGGCGGTGTAAGGGCTTCCGTTTGCCGGCCGGCCCGACTGCGGGTCGGCCTGACTGCGATGCGCCCTAGCCTTCGGTCAGTTTGAGCTCGATGCGGCGGTTGCGGCGCTTGGCCGCCTCGGTGTCGCCCGCGGTGATCGGGTGATACTCGCCGAAGCCGGCGGCGACGAGGTGCTGGGGCGACACGCCCCGGCCGATGAGATATTTCACCACCGCCGTCGCACGCGCGGTCGACAGCTCCCAGTTCGACGGGAAGGGAGCGGTGCGGATCGGGTCGGTATCGGTGTGGCCGTCGACGCGCAGGACCCAGTTCAGGTCGGCCGGAATCTCGCCTTCGAGCTGCTTCAGCGCATCGGCCAGCTTGTCGAGCTCGGACCGGCCTGCGGCGTTGATGGTCGCCTCGCCCTTGGGGAACAGCACCTCCGCCTGGAACACGAACCGGTCGCCGACCACCTGGATGTCGGAACGCTGGCCGAGGATCTGGCGCAGGCGTCCGAAGAATTCGGAGCGATAGCGCGCGAGTTCCTGGACGCGTTGGGCGAGCGCCACATTGAGCCGGCGGCCGAGATCGGCGATCTGGGCCTTGGAGCTGCGGTCGCGCTCCTCCGCGGCGTCGAGCGCGGCGTTGAGGATGGAGATCTGGCGCCTCAGCGCCGCGATCTGCTGGTTGAGCAGCTCCACGCGCGCCAGCGCCTCGGCGGAGACCTTGCGTTCCTCCGTCAGATCGCTGCGCAGCTCCGCTATGGTCGCGCCGGCCCGGTCGCCGGCCTGTGTTTCCTCGTCGAGCAGGTCCTGGAGGCGGGCATTGCGGTCGCGCGAGCTTTCCAGATCGTCGGTCAGCGCGGCAAGGGTGGTCTCGAGCTCCACCTTGGCGGATTTCTCCAGCGCCAGCATCTCGGTGAGCTCGGCGATCTCGCTGCGCAGGCGGTTGAGAACGGTGTCCTGCCCGGAAATCTCGCGCGCGAGCAGGAACTGCGCGACGACGAAGACCGACAGGAGGAAGACGAAGACCAGGAGCAGGGTGGAAATGGCATCCACGAAGCCCGGCCAGAAATGGCTTTGCTCGCGGCGTGGACGGCGCGCGCTCAAGGCCATGGGCTACTCCTCGCCCGCGACGCGACGGTTCCCGAACATTTCGCCGTTCGATGCGAGCCGGTCGAGAACGACCTTCATCTCCGCCTGCTGGTCGGCCTGCGCCTGGGCCCAGTCGCGGACCATCTGCTGCTCCTCGCGCATCTGGCGCACGAGGTCCTGGACGGCTTCGGCAAGCAGCGTGATGGATTCCACATCGGCCGTCTCGTCCGTCTCCCCCTCGTCGGACGGTTCCGGGGAAAGTGCGTTGTCGAGCGTGCGGTTGATGCGCTCCAGGCTCTCCTCCATGCCGCTCAGATCGGCGTGGAGCACGGTCGGCATGGCGCCCGTTCCGGCGGCCAAGGCGTCGCCCGCCTCGATGTCGGTGACCGAGGACAGCCAGTCCTCCAGATCGGTGTAGAACCGGTTTTGCGCCTGGCTCGCCTGCAGGTCGAGGAAGCCGAGGACCAGCGAGCCCGCCAGGCCGAACAGCGAGGAGGAGAACGCCGTGCCCATGCCCTGAAGCGGGGCCTCCAGGCCGGATTTCAGCTCCTCGAAGATGGTGCCCGATTCGCCCGAGGTGACGTCGAGCGCGCGGATCGTGTCGCCGACCGAGCTCACCGTCTGCAGAAGGCCCCAGAAGGTGCCGAGAAGGCCGAGAAAGACGAGCAGCCCGATGAGATAGCGCGAGATGTCGCGCGATTCGTCGAGCCTGGAGGCCAGCGAATCGAGCAGCGAGCGCATGGACAGGGGGGACAGCACCATTCGCCCCTGCCGGTCGCGCAGGAGCGTCGCCATGGGGCCGAGCAGGCTCGGCGGATGGGCCACTTCGAGTCCCGGATCGGCGACCCGGAAATTGTTGACCCAGTTGACCTCCGGAAATAGCCGCCAGACCAGCCGGAACGCATAGCCGATGCCGATCACCAGCACCCCGACGATCAGCCCGTTGAGCCCGGGATTGGCCATGAAGGCCGACTGGATCTGCGGATAGAGGATAGCGGCCAGGAAAGCGACCAGGATGACGAAGACGATCATGCGGATCAGGTAGATCCGCGGTTGGGTCAGTACCGTGTATTCCAAGCCCTTGGCCATGTCCCGTCGTGCCGGATCCCGTTTTTCCCGCCCGTTTCCGCGCTCAACATAAACCGAAAGCGCTCCGATTTCACCCGTTACGCGGCATGGCGCGGGCCTAGCCCGCCGCCTGCCGGGCCGCGGAGGCCGTCTGCGCCGCCTTGAGCTCCCGGGCAAGCTCGCCATGGAGCGCGTCGTTGGTCGCCATGATGTTGCCCGTCTGGAGCACGTCGCGCCCGCTGTCGATGTCGCTGACCGCGCCGCCGGCCTCGCGTACCAACACGATGCCCGCGGCGATATCCCACGGTTTCAGGCCGCGTTCCCAATAGGCGTCGTAGCGCCCGGCGGCCACATAGGCGAGATCGAGCGCGGCGGAGCCGGAGCGGCGGATGCCGGTCGCCTTGGCCTGGACGCGCGCCAGCTCGTGGCGGAACAGGGCATGGTCGCCGCGTCCCCGGTGAGGGATGCCGCAGCACACGACCGCGTCGGACAGCTCGCGCCGCTGCGTCACGCGCAGCCGCCGGTCGTTGAGGAACGCGCCGCCGCCGCGCTCGGCGACGAACAGCTCGTCCATGACCGGATTGTAGATCACGCCCGCCACCAGCTCGCCATGGCGTTCGAGCGCGATGGATACCGCGAAATGGGGAATGCCGTGGATGAAGTTGGTCGTCCCGTCGATGGGGTCGACGATCCAGCGATGGCTCTGATCGGCGCCCTTGATCGCGCCGGATTCCTCCATCAGGAAGCCGTATCCCGGGCGCACCCGCTCCAGCTCCTGATGGAGTGCCTGCTCCACGCGCCGGTCGGCTGCGGAGACGAAATCCGCAGGACCCTTCATGGAGACCTGCAGGTTCTCCACCTCGCCGAAGTCGCGCCTGATATTGCGCGTGGCCTTGCGGGCGGCCTGCACCATCACGTTGAGAAGAGCCGAACGCGCCATTAGCTGTCTCCCCGATGCTGCGGCAGAGGCCCCGACGGCCGGTCAGTCCGCGCGGCGGACATAAGTCACCTCGCTGGTGTCGACGACAATGCGCTCGCCGGCGCTGACGAAGGGCGGCACCATGACGCGCACGCCGTTCTCCAGAACGGCGGGCTTGTAGGAGGACGAGGCCGTCTGGCCCTTCACCACGGGTTCCGCCTCGGTGACCTCCAGTGTCACATGCTCGGGCAGCGAGATGCCGAGCGGCTTCTCCTCGAACAGCTCCACGGTCACCTGCATGCCGTCCTGCAGGAAGGCCGCGCGCTCGTCGCCGACGAAGTCGCGGGCCAGCTCGATCTGCTCGTAGGTCTCGGTGTCCATGAAGACGAGCATGTCGCCCTCGGCATAGAGATACTGGAAGTCCTTCTGCTCCAGGCGGACGCGCTCGATCGTTTCCGAGGAGCGGAAGCGCTCGTTGAGCTTCGTGCCGTCAACCACGTTCTTCAGCTCCACCTGCGCATAGGCGCCGCCCTTGCCGGGCTTGACGTGCTGGAGCTTGACCGCGACCCAGAGGCCGCCCTTGTGCTGGATGACGTTGCCCGGTCGGATTTCGTTGCCGTTGATCTTCATCGATGATCCTGCAGTTCAAACGGTTCTCGTCGCAATGGGAACCCGTGCGGCCTGCGAAGCGCCACCTGTCCCTCTGTCGGCGTGATCATTAACAAGTCTCTTGCGCCCGTGCAGCAGAAAACGCATGTCGCCTGCGCCGGCGGGGGAGAGGGGCCGGGCCGCAACGTCCGGACGGGAGGCCCTCTAGCCCTGCGTATCGTCCGGCGGCTTCAGCGCGTTGCCCTTGCTGCTGCCTGGGGCCGTGACGCTGTCATTCGGGCCGCCGCGGCCGGCCTTGTCGGTCCCGTCATGGGTCGCCTCGAAGGCGTTGGCCCGCCGCTGGGCCTCGTCGCGCTGCTCCGCGCTCATCTTCGCCATGATGCCGTCGAGCCAGTCGTCGCCGCGCCCGGCGCGCTTGGCGAGGATGTGCCACTTCCCGGCCTCCACCAGGTTCTGCTCCAGCCCGCGCCCGGAGGCATAGAGCCGGGCGACGCGGTTCTGCGCCACGACGTTGCCCTTGTTGGCGGCGATCACCAGCCATTGGGCGCCGATCTTCTCGTCCTTCTTCACGCCCTCGCCGCGGAATACCATGACGCCATAGTCGAGCGCGGCGTCGGCAAGGCCGGACACGGCGGCCTTGGAGATCCACTTGCCGGCCTCGACCATGTTCTTCTCCACGCCGTTGCCCTGGGCATAGAGGACGCCGAGATTGTAGGCGGCATCGGGCAGTCCCTGCTCGGCGGCCTTGCGGAACAGTTCGGCGGCCTTTGTCCAGTCGGGCTCGGAACCGTCGGCGCCGGCATAGAACAGCGCGAGATTATGCTGGGCGGGCGCATAGTCGCGCTCCGCGGCGTGCTCCAGAAGCTCGCGTGCCTTGGCCATGTCGCGCGTGCCCGCGCGACCGTCGATATACATCACCGCCAGTGAGAACAGCGCGCCCGGATGGCCCTTGTCGGCCGCGGCACTGTACCAGCGCACCGCCATGTCGAGATCGCGGACGGTGCCCTGGCCCGATTCGTAGAGCGCGCCGAGCAGTGTCTCCGCGCGGGCATCGCCGGCTTCCGCCAGCGGCTCCGCCTCGGCGAAGGCGGTCTCGTAATCCTCGTTCACATAGGCATCGAAGGCGGTCTTGTAGTCGGCGCGTGCGACCCCGTGAAGCACCGTGGCGGCAATCGCCGCGGCGGCAAGGCCCGCCAGATGTCTCCCGGTGCGCGTCATGCCGGCGCCCCTTCGCCGATCAGCGTGTTGAGCCGGCGGATGGCGTTCTGCGCATGCTCGGCGGACTGCCACATCTCGTCGGGCGGGCGGATGAAGTCGGCACCCTGGGAGATCAGCATGGCCACGTCCCGCTCGCCTGCCGGCCGGTAGGCCACGCAGGGCACCTCGAACAGCGCCGCCCACCAGCCGATGATCGGCTCGATCTCGCTGGCGCCACCGACATTCGCCGTCGTCTCCTGATCGAGCGCGACATAGTCGGTGCCCGCCTCGCCGAGCTCCATGGCGGTGTGGCGCGAGGTGTCGCAATACGTGCCCACAATGTGGTCGGTCCCCAGAATCCGACGGGCCTCGGCATAGCGCGCGGCATCCCCCGGCACCTGGACGCCGTCCGCGCCGAGCTCGGCGGCCAGTTCCGGCCTGTCGTCGAGCAGCACGGCCACATTGTGCGCGAAGGCGACCGGCATGAGCGCGTCGGTGAGCGCCCGCAGTCCGCTGTCATCGTCGCCGCAGCGGATCAGCAGAGAGGCGACATTGCCCTGTTCCACTGCCGCCGACAGGGCCCGTGCGAGCCGATCGGGGTCGCCGTCGGGCGGTGTGACGAGAAAAAGCCGGCAACGGGGCATGGCACCTACGTCTTCGTCCTGTGGATCTCAAGCGCTTTGGCGAGGCGGCGCGCCGGGGGCGTTCGCCTCGACCGTCTCTCTGTCTGTCGGCCTCAGGCGGCCTTTTCCTGCTCGGCTGCCGCCGACCACCGGCCGTCCGCGGCGAGGCTGTTCATGCGCGCGCGATGGGCGAAGGCGGCCTGGGCGCTGGCCACATTCTCCGCCTTGCCGCCCCAGCCGTGCAGGGCCGCCGCCTGGAGCGCGCGACCGTAGGAGAAGCTCAGTGGCCACGGTGTGTCGTAGAGGGCGTTCATGGCGGAAAGATGGGCCGTCGCCTCCTCGTCCGACTGCCCGCCGGACAGGAACACCACGCCCGCCACGGCGGCCGGGACGGTACGCTTGAGGCACGTCACCGTCGCCTCCGCCACCTGCTCGACGCCGGCGCGGTCGGGGCATTCGGTGCCGGACAGCACCATGTTCGGCTTGAGAAGCGTGCCCTCGAGCACGACGCGCTGGGCATAGAGCTCGTCATAGACGGCATTGAGCACGGCCTCAGTCACCTCGAAGCAGCGCTCGATAGTGTGCGGTCCGTCCATCAGCACTTCCGGCTCGACGATGGGGACGAGGCCGGCCTCCTGCGCGAGTGCGGCATAGCGGGCAAGCGCATGGGCGTTGGTGCGGATGCAGGTGCGGCTCGGCCGTCCCTCGCCAATCGCGATGACCGCGCGCCACTTGGTGAAGCGCGCGCCGAGCTCGTAATACTGCGTGCACCGCTCGCGCAGGCCGTCGAGGCCCTCCGTCACCTTCTCGCCCGGGCAGCCCGCCAGCGGCTTGGCGCCGGTATCCACCTTGATGCCGGGAATCGTGCCCGCCGAGGCGATGATCTCCACCATGGGCGTGCCGTCGGCCGCCTTCTGGCGCAGGGTCTCGTCATAGAGGATGACGCCAGAGATGTAGTTCGACAGCGCGTCGTGCGACCGGAACAGCATCTCGCGATAGTCCCGCCGCGCCTCCTCCGTCGACTCCACGCCGATGGAGGCGAGCCGCTTCTTGATGGTGGACGTGCTTTCGTCGGCAGCCAGGATACCCTTTCCCGGCGCGACCATGGCATGAGCCGTGTCCTGCAACTTTCCAGTCATTTCCGCTCCCCTGTTCCGCATGAACGATCGTCCATCGTTTCGACTGCCAGAGCATGAGCGGCTGATCGCGTGCGATATGTCTCACCTACGCGGGGTCGATCAGCCTGCCTTGCCGATCTCCAGTACCTTTACGCCGGGAAGGGACTTGCCTTCCAGCCATTCCAGAAACGCGCCGCCGGCGGTGGACACATAGGTGAAATCGTCCGTCACGCCGGCATGGTTGAGTGCCGCGACAGTATCGCCGCCACCGGCGACCGAGCGCAACCGGCCCTCCCGGCTCAACTCCGCAGCGTGGCGCGCCGTGAGCACCGTGCCGCGGTCGAAAGGCTCCAGCTCGAAGACGCCGAAAGGCCCGTTCCACACGAGCGTGCGGGCCTTGGAGAAGCAGTCATTGACCGCCTGGATCGTCTTCGGCCCGATATCGAGGATGCGTTCCTTGGCGTTGACCTTCTCCACATCCACCGTGCGGTGATGGGCATGCGGCTTGAAATCCTCCGCCACGACGACATCGACCGGCAGCATGATATTGCACCCGCCGGCCTCCGCCTGGTCAAGGATCTCGTGGGCCCTGTCGACCAGATCGTGCTCGCAAAGCGAGCGCCCGATAGGCTTGCCGCGGGCGGCGAGGAAGGTGTTCGCCATGCCGCCGCCGATGATCATCGTGTCGACCTTGCAGGCGAGTGTGCCAAGCAGGTCGAGCTTGGTGGAGACCTTCGAGCCGCCGACGACGGCCACGAGCGGGCGCTCGGGATGTTCCAGCGCGACCTCCAGCGCCCTGAGCTCCGCCTCCATCGCCCGCCCGGCGACGGCGGGCAGGAAATGCGCGATGCCCTCGGTCGTGGCGTGGGCGCGGTGCGCGGCGGAGAAGGCGTCGTCGACATAGATGTCGCCGAGATCCATCAGCTTGCGCACGAAGCCCGGCTGGTTCTGCTCCTCGCCGGGATGGAAGCGGGTGTTCTCCATGAGCAGGACGTCGCCCGGCTGCGCCGCGGCGACCGCGCGTTCGGGCGCGTCGTCGTCCCATGTGGTCTCCACGAAGGTGACCGGCAGGCCGACGGCCTTGGCGAGCGGCCCGGCGACCGGCTTGAGGGTCATGTCGGGGACGACGGTCCCCTTCGGCCGGCCGAGATGGGACAGGACAATGACGATGGCGCCCTTGCCGGTCAGCTCCCTGATGGTGGGCGCCACGCGCGAGATGCGTGTCGAGTCGAGCACCTCGTCGCCCTCCAGCGGAACGTTGAGGTCGGCCCGGAGCAGGATACGCTTGCCCTTCGGATCGATGTCGTCGAGCGTACGAAACGATGCAACTCCGGTCTCCTCGGTCAGCGTCACCGGTCCTGCCCCCTCGCTGTCAGAGTCCGCCCATATAGGCCGCGGTATCGTTCATCCGGTGGGAGAAGCCCCATTCATTGTCGTACCAGGCGCCGATCCGCACGAGGCCGCCATCGACCACCTGGGTCTGCCCGGCGTCGAATGTCGCCGATGCCGGGTTGTGGTTGAAATCGATGGAGACGAGCGGTTCGGTGCAGATGTCGAGCACGCCCTTGAGAGGGCCGCGCGCGGCTTCCGCCATCGCCTCGTTGATCTCCTCCACGGTGACGGTGCGGCCCGGCAGGAAGACCAGATCGACCAGCGAGACATTCGGCGTCGGCACGCGGATCGAGGTGCCGTCGAGCTTGCCCTTGAGCGCGGGCAGCACGTCGCCGATGGACTTCGCCGCGCCTGTCGAGGTCGGGATCATCGACATGCCCGCCGCGCGCGCCCGGCGCAGATCGCTCTTGTGGCTGTTGTCGAGCAGCCTCTGGTCGGTGGTATAGGCGTGGATCGTGGTCATGAAGCCACGTTCGATACCGCACAAATCGTTCAACACCATGGCAACGGGAGCCAGGCAGTTCGTCGTGCAGGAGGCATTCGACACGACGGTGTTGCCGGGCTCGATGTCGCGGTGGTTGACGCCGTAGACGACAGTGAGGTCGGAGCCTTTGCCGGGCGCGGAGATCAGCACCTTGCCGGCGCCGGCATCGAGATGGGCCTGTACCTGCTCGCGCGTGCGGAACTTGCCGGTGCATTCGAGCACGACATCGACGCCATGCCTGGCCCAGGGCAGGTCGGCGGGGCTCTCCTCGCGGCAATAGGCAATCGGGCCGGCGCCGATATCGATGCTGTCGCTGGTCGTGGACACGGCGCCCTGGAAGGTACCGTGCACCGAATCGTACTTGAACAGATGGGCGGCCATGTCCGGCTCGGAGCGGTTGTTGATGGCGACGACCTCAAGATCGTTGCGCTGGGATTCCGCGACCGCGCGCAATACGAGTCGCCCGATCCGTCCGAACCCGTTGATGGCTATCCGAACCGTCATAGCTGTCCAGCTCCTGTCTCGGCTTTTGAAACTTGGGGTGAAGCGCCCCCCGTACCGGGCCCCCGCGGGTCTCAGGCGCCTCCTTCGGTGAAGCGCGCCAGTGCGGCGGTGACGACCGCGTCGGTGGTGATGCCGAAATGCCGGTAGAGATCGGCTGCCGGCGCGCTCGCGCCGAAGCCGTGCATCCCTATGAAGATGCCGTCCGCGCCGATGAAACGCTCCCAGCCCATGGGCACCGCCGCCTCGATGGCGACGCGCACCGGCTCGGTGCCGAGCACGGAGGCCTGGTAGTCGGGCGACTGCTCGTCGAACAGCTCGAAGCAGGGCACCGACACGACGCGGGCGGGATGGCCGGCGGCATCGAGCTTGGCCTTGGCTTCGAGCGCGATCTCCACCTCCGAGCCCGTGGCGAAGATCACCACGTCGGACTCGCGCTCCGGCACGGCGAGGTCGTAGGCGCCGCGCATGCACAGATTGTCGGCGGAGAATTCGCGCCGGACCGCCGGCACCTTCTGCCGGGTCAGCGCGAGGAGGCTCGGCCGGTCGCCGGTGCGCAGGGCCGCTTCCCAGCACTCTGCCGTCTCCATCGCGTCCGCCGGGCGCATGACCATGAGATTCGGCATGGCGCGCAGGCTCGCCAGGTGCTCGACCGGCTGGTGGGTGGGCCCGTCCTCGCCGAGGCCGATGGAATCGTGGGTCATCACATAGATCACCCGCTGGTGCATCAGCGCGGACAGCCGGATCGAGGGGCGGCAATAGTCGGAGAACACGAGGAAGGTGCCGCCATAGGGGATGATGCCGCCATGGAGCGCCAGGCCGTTCATGGCGGCCGCCATGCCGTGCTCGCGCACGCCGTAATGGACGAAGCGGCCGGAGAAGTCGTCCGGGGTGATCGCCGCCATGTCCTTGGAGCGCGTGTTGTTGGAGCCGGTCAGGTCGGCGGACCCGCCGATGGTCTCCGGAAGCACCGCGTTGATGACGTCGAGCGCGTTCTGCGAGGATGCGCGCGTGGCCAGCGCCGGCGCCTCCTTGGCGAGCGCCATCTTGTAGGCGGCGAACGCCTGGTCCAGCCGGGCCGGCAGGTCGCCGCGCATGCGCCGGTCGAACTCCGCACGGGTCTCCGGGTCGAGGGCGGCGATGCGGCCTTCCCAGGCCTTGCGCTTCTTGCAGCCGCGGATACCGGCGATCCGCCAGGCGTCGCGCACCTCGCAAGGGATCTCGAAGGCGTCCTCGCTCCAGCCGAGCGCGCCGCGCGCCGCGGCGATCTCTTCGGCGCCCAGCGGCGCGCCGTGGACGCCGGCGGTACCCTGCTTGTTGGGCGCACCGTAACCGATGACGGTGCGACAGGCGATGAGAGCCGGCTCCGGTGCCTCGCGAGCCGCCGCGATCGCTGCGGCGATGGCCGAGGGATCGTGGCCGTCGACGCGGGTGACGTGCCAGCCGGACGCCTCGAAGCGCTTCAGCTGGTCGGTCGAGTCGGCGAGGTCCACGGGCCCGTCGATGGAGATGCCGTTGTCGTCGAACAGCACGATGAGCTTGGACAGCTTCAGATGGCCGGCCAGCGCGATGGCTTCCTGGCTGATACCCTCCATGAGGCAGCCGTCGCCCGCCAGCACATAGGTGTAATGGTCGACCGCATCCTTGCCGAAGGTCGCGGCGAGGTGGCGTTCCGCCATCGCCATGCCGACGGCGTTGGCGAGCCCCTGGCCGAGCGGCCCGGTCGTCGTCTCGATTCCGGCAGCCGCGCCATATTCGGGATGGCCCGCCGTGCGCGATCCCAGCTGCCGGAAGCGCTTGATCTCGTCGATCGTGATGTCCTCGTAGCCGAGGAGGTGGAGCAGGCCGTAGAGCAGCATCGAGCCATGGCCGGCGGACAGCACGAACCGGTCGCGGTCCGCCCAGTCCGGCGCGGTGGCGTCGAATTTCAGGAACTGCGTGAACAGCACGGTCGCGACGTCGGCCGCGCCCATGGGCAGTCCGGGATGGCCGGACTTGGCCTGCTGTACGGCGTCCATGGCCAGCGCCCTCAGCGCATTGGCCATGTTGCGGTGCTTTTGAAGCTCGGCGTCGGCAACGTCCTGGACGGCCGGAGCACGCGAGGCCGATGCCGCGGAATTGGCTGGGGTCATGTCTTTAGCCGCCCATTAAAACCGGCGCCACAAATACCACCTGCCCCTACCGAGTCAACGCTCCTTGCCGGCCTGTTCGCCCGGGCGTGGATAACGCGACCCATGCGCCGCGCTGGCAATGCGCGGCCGCGAGCCTGTCGTATTTGCGGTGCAGCCGGGGTTCATGATTGACGCTCAAACCGGCAAGTGCCTAAGCTTTTCGCCCTATTTGTGGCGATCCGCTCTATTAGGCAAGATCGGGGCCTTAAACGAAACGGAGCGTGCATGCAATGCCGGATGCTTCACGACTGGAACAAGCGCTGAGCCGTTTCGACGCGGCGATCGACGAGCTGGCGACGGCCATGGAACATCACGGAACCGCACCCGGGGGGGCGGAAGGCGGCGATGGGACGGGGGGCGGCGAGGGCGACCGGCACGCCGCCCTGCAGGCCGAGCTCGAGGCGCTGAGGGAGGATCGCGCCCGCCTCGTGGACGAGCTCAAGGGACTGCGCGAGCGCAACAGCGAGCTGGCCGACGCCAGGACGAAGGCGGTCGGCAGGATCGACGACGCGATGTCGCGTATCCGCACCGTTCTGGGCGAGTAGCCGGCAACCCTGGCGAACGGCCCTCGCGGCGGGTGCAGACGAGACGGGACAAGCGGGCCGGAAAATGCGCTAGTATCCGCGCGAACCGGTATGATTCTGGAGCTTTGAAGCAATATGGCGCAAGTCGTCGTCAGGGTGAATGACCGCCCCTATACGCTGCAGTGCGGAGATGGCGAGGAAGAGCATCTCGCCGAGCTTGCGCAACTGATCGACCGAGAGGTGACCAAGCTCAAGCACAGCGTGGGCCAGGTCGGCGATTCGCGCCTGCTTCTGATGGCGGGGCTCGTCATCACCGACCAGCTCGCCGAGGCGCTTCAGCGCATCGAGGACCTGCAGGAACAGCTCGATGGGCAGGGCGGCCGTCCGCGGGACGAGCCGAAGGGGCCGTCCATGGAGGACCGCGTGGCCGAGCGGCTGACGGCGGCGGCGGCGAAGCTCGAGGCGCTCAGCCGCAATCTCAACAGCCGGGGCGGTGCCTCCTCCTGACCGCCTGCGGGGCGAATTGTCGCATGGGCCGTGCGCCGGCGCCCGCGCCCGCCATTCAGTGGTGGACCCGGCGGCGGCGGCGCCCTAAATACGGAGATGGCGGGCTGCCCGGTGCGTCAGGAACACGTTTCCCTGGGGCCTATACCGATCCTTATGGGAGCTGTCCCTGGTTGGAGCCGTGGCTTCTTCCAAACGGCACCCACCTACGTTGAGTAGGAACCCGGGATCGAAATTCCGACGGCCAGGGCGGCTTTGCCTCCTTCGGCGGGAGCCATGCCACGCCGGCTCGCTTCTCCGCCTGCCTCTTCCCGTGGGATCGCACGCCACGGGGCTGGCGGGCGGAGATGCGGGCCGGTTCCGTTTTGGGCATCCGGAGCCCGGACCGCAGGTGCGGCGGCGCTGACGGGACAAGCCGTAAAAGGGAGCGCGATATGGACGAGGCCCGCGACGAGGCCGGCCTGGCGGCACGCAAGAAGGCTCTGCGCGCGCAGATGATGGCGGCGCGCGAGCGCGCCCATGGCGAGCATGGCGGCAAGGCCGGCGAGGCGCTGGCGGTGCTTGCCGCCGCCGCGCTCGGCGAGGCCCGCGGGCGGACTGTGTCCGGCTTCCATTCCTATGGCAGCGAGATCGATTGCCTGCCGCTTCTGGCCGCCATGGCCGATGCGGGATGGGGGACGTGCCTGCCGGTCGTCGTGAGGCCGCGCGAGCCGCTCGTCTTCCGCCGGTGGCGTCCGGGCGAGCCGACGGAGCCGGGGCGCTGGGACATTCCGGTGCCGCGCGCCGATGCGGAGACCGTCGATCCCGACATCCTGCTCGTTCCCTTGCTCGCCTTCGACCGGTCGGGCTACCGTCTGGGCTACGGGGGCGGTTTCTACGATCGCACGCTGGACCGGCTGCGCCGCCTCAAGCCCGTCCTGGCCGTGGGGATCGCCTATTCGGCCCAGGAGGTCGAGGCGGTTCCGCGCGGGGACAATGACGAGCCGGTCGATCTCGTGCTGACCGAGAAGGGCCCCGTTAGGCTGGCGCGGCAGGAGACCCCGCCCGCCGGATCGTGAGGATGAATGCGACTGATCTTTATCGGAGACGTGGTCGGCCGGATCGGCCGGAAGGTGGTCTGCCGCGAGCTGCCGCGCCTGTGCGAGCGCCTTTCGCCGGATCTCGTGGTGGTCAATGGCGAGAATGCCGCCGGCGGGTTCGGCATCACCGAGGAGATCTTCCATGAGCTGAGGGATGCCGGCGCCGACGTCGTCACTCTCGGCAACCACGCCTGGGACCAGAAGGAGGCTCTGGTCTTCATCGAGCGCGAGCCGCGTCTTCTCAGGCCGCTGAACTATCCCGCCGGCACGCCGGGGCGCGGGGCCGGGCTGTTCGACACCGCGTCGGGCAAGACCGCGCTTGTCATCAACGCCATGGGGCGGCTGTTCATGGATCCGCTCGGCGATCCGTTCGAGGCGATCGAACGCGAGGTCGAGGCCTGCCCGCTGCGCGAGGCCTGCGATGCCACGCTCGTCGATTTCCACGCCGAGGCCACCTCGGAGAAGATGGCGCTCGGCCACTTCCTCGACGGGCGCGCGAGCCTCGTCGTCGGCACCCATACCCATGTGCCGACCGCCGACTATCATGTGCTGGCCAACGGCACGGCCTACATGACCGATGCCGGCATGTCGGGCACCTACGACTCCGTCATCGGCATGGACCCCGCCGAGCCGATCACGCGCTTCACCCGCAAGATCCCGACGGGACGGCTCGCCCCGGCCAAGGGCGAGGGAACGATGTCGGGCGTCGCCGTGGAGACCGACGATGCGACGGGGCTCGCCCTCCGGATCGGCGCGATCCGGGTCGGCGGCGCCCTGGAGCCGGCCCTGCCGTCCTTCTGGCTGGAGGAGCCGGCGGAGGCGCCCTGATCGCCCACCCTATGGATTCGTGCCGCCTCGGCGATTATAAAGCGCCCGATTGACACACATGACAGACCGCTGAGACGGTTCGCGCCTCGCCGCGATCGGGGGCGGCCCGTCGGACATGCGGCGAGACGAGAGGTCGAGGAATGGCTGGACATTCGCAGTTCAAGAACATCATGCACCGCAAGGGGCGCCAGGATGCCGCGCGCTCCAAGCTGTTCTCCAAGCTGTCGAAGGAGATCACGGTGGCCGCGAAGGTCGGCGGGTCCGACGTGGACGGCAATCCGCGCCTGAGGCTGGCGATCCAGAACGCCAAGGCGCAGTCCATGCCCAAGGACAATATCGAGCGCGCCATCAAGAAGTCGGAAGGCGGCGACTCGGACAATTACGAGGAGATCCGCTACGAGGGCTACGGGCCCGGCGGCGTGGCGGTGATCGTGGAGGCGCTGACCGACAACCGCAACCGCACGGCGAGCGCGGTGCGCGCCATCTTCTCCAAATATGGCGGCAATCTCGGCGAGACGGGCTCGGTCTCCTTCATGTTCGACCGGGTGGGCGAGATCGTCTATCCGGCGGATGCCGGCGACGCGGAGACCGTTCTCGAGGCGGCCATCGAGGCCGGGGCGGAGGACGTCCAGTCCGACGAGAACGGCCACATCGTCACCTGCGTCTTCGAGGATCTCAACGATGTCTCCCAGGCGCTCGAGGGCGCGCTCGGCGAGGCGCAGACCGTGCGCCCCATCTGGCGGCCGCAGACCAACACGCCGGTGGACGAGGACCGTGCGAGGACGCTCATGAACCTCATCGGCGCGCTTGACGACGACGACGACGTACAGAACGTCTATTCGAACTTCGAGGTCTCCGACGAGATCATGGCGCGGCTCACCGCGGCGTAGGGAGAGGGTCCGGCTGGAGCGGCACAGGTGCGCTCCTCCGCCCGGTGGCCCCTGGCAAGTGCGGTCGTCATGGGCGTCCCGGCGGGCGGGCTGTCTTCGCCTCCGGGCGCCCTATCTCAGCATCCCGTCGAAGACCGGCATGCTGGTGATCGCGGCGGCTGCGACCGCGGCGAAGGCGAGCCGGCGATAGAAGGCGGCCGAGGCGAGGCGGAACAGCCGCGCGCCGACGAACAGGGCGAGCGCATAGGCCGGCGTGACCGCCAGGATGAGTTCCGCCACCGCACCCGAGAAGAAGCCGTTCCACAGATAGGCGGCGAAGGTGGAAAGGCCCGTTACCGTGAAATAGACGATGAAGTTCGCTCTGAGCACGTGGGGCGGATTGGGTCCGCTCATCCAGAACATGATGACCGGCGGGCCGGCGACCTGGCTGATGCCGCCGAGCAGGCCCGATACGCCGCCGACGGCGAGCGAGGCGGCGACCGGCGGCTCGCCGCGATAGCGCCAGCCCGACATCAGGAGCCCGAGAAGCGCAAGCGCCAGCGCACTGATCGCCCAGCGCAACGCCAGGGGGTCGGCGGCGGCGAGGATCCAGGCGCCGAGCGGCGCGGTCGCCATGGCGGCAAGCGCCGTCGGCAGGATCTGGTACCAGCGGCACAGCCTGACGGCGCTTACGAAGAGCGGGACGGTCAGGACGCCGCTCACGACGAGGAAGGCGGCAGCCGCCATGCGCGGTTCGATCAGGGCGCTCGCCAGCGGCATGAAGACGAGCGCGCCGCCGAACCCGGCAAACCCGCCGACCGTGCCGGCCATGAGGGCCGCAGCGATCAGGACGAGCACATGCGGGTCGGAAAACACGGGGGACGGAGCCTTTCGAGGCCGCAGATGGGCGGATCCTCCGTGTCTTCATAGCGCGTGCGATACCCGGGCGTCCATGTGTCAGCCGCGGGACGAGAGGGCGGCCTGTCCGACGGGCAGGGGCCCGTCCGTCCTGACGGGCCGCATGGCGAAGTTGGACCGGATGTCCTTGACCATGGGCAGGCGCAGGAGCTTGCCGGTCAGCAGTTCCTCATAGGCGTCGAGGTCGGGCACGACGACCTCGGCGAGGAAGTCGGCCTCGCCGGAAATCATGTGGCAGGAGACCACCTCCGGCATGGCGAGCAGGGTTTCGTGGAGCGCCGCGGCGTTCTCGAAGCTGTGCTTTTCCACGCGGATGTCCACGAAGACGGTGAGGCCGAGCCCCACGGCACGGCGGTCGAGCACCGCCCGATAGCCGCGTATCACGCCCATGCGTTCCAGCCGCTTCACCCGCCTAAGGCACGGTGAGGGAGACAGGGCGACCGTCTCGGCAAGCTCCACATTGGTCAGCCGTCCGTCCCGCTGCAAGGCGGCGAGGATGGCGAGGTCCTTCTGGTCGAGATCCGGTTTTGGCATGATCTGTCTCATTATCGAGAAATAAAGCCATATTATAGCGCATAAATGGGATTCTCGGGGGCTTCTTTGCAAGGACCTGCCTGCAGGGTGTCCGCTATCGTTCGCCGCATCCCGGTCATGGAGGATGCGATGAATGCGATAACCGGCCTGCGCCAGCGCCTCGCCGGCGGCGAGGCCCCGGCACTGGCGGGGGTGGCCGCCGCGCTGCTGACCGTGACGATCTGGTCGGGATGGGTGGTCGGCACGCGCCATGCCGTCACCTCCGGGCTCGATCCCGCAGCGGTCGGGCTGTTGCGCTTCGGACTGCCGGCGCTCGTCTTCGCGCCCTGGTGGCTGAGGCGCGGGCTCCTGCCGCGCGGGGTCGCCCCGTTTGCCCTGGCGATGATGGTGGCCGGCGCCGGCGCGCCCTTCCTCATGCTGGCCGCGAGCGGCATGCAGTTCGCGCCGGCGGCGGATGTTGGCGCGCTCCTGCCCGGAACCATGCCGCTCTTCGCCGCGCTCATAGGCTGGGCGCTCCTGGGCGAGCGCCAGACCCGCCTGCGCGTCGCGGGCTTCGCCATGATCGCGGCCGGGATCGTGGCGATCGGCGGCAGCGCGGCGCTTGCCGGCACGGATGGCGCGTGGCGTGGCCACCTCCTGTTCCTCGCTGCGGCTGCGTGCTGGGCGGGCTACACCCATGCCTATCGCCGGACGGGGCTCACCCCGTTCGAGGCGGCGGGGCTGATCGGCATATGGTCGGTCCTGATCCTCCTGCCCGCCGTCCTGTGGTCCGGAGGTGGCGGTCTTGTCCGTGTCCCGGCGGCGGAGGTCTGGAGCCAACTTGCCATCCAGGGCGGCCTGTCCGGCGTGGTGGCGCTGGCAAGCTACGGCTTCGCGGTGGCCCGCCTCGGGGCGACCGGGGCGGCCGCCTTCTCCGCTCTCGTTCCGGGCCTTGCCGCGCTCTTTGCCATCCCGCTTCTGGGCGAACTGCCGGGGCCGTGGACGATGCTCGGCATCGCAAGCGTGTCGCTCGGCGTGGCGCTGGCCACGGGCGCCATCGGACGAAACGGGAACGCAAAAGCGGCAGCCCCGTGATTTCCGGGCTTGGGCCCGGTGCGGTGCCTCGTGTATTGAAACCCTATGACACAGGCACCGATTCGCATTATCGGGATCGATCCGGGCTTGCGCCGGACGGGGTGGGGCGTGATCACGGCGGAAGGCTCGCGCCTCGGCTATGTGGCCGGCGGCACGCTGAAGGCCGATGAGCGCCTGCCGCTTGCCGAGCGGCTGCTGAGCCTCCACGAGCAGCTCACCCGCGTGGTCGCCGAATGGACGCCCGACGAGGCGGCGGTGGAGGAGACCTTCGTCAACAAGGACGCGCGCTCCACGCTCAAGCTCGGCCATGCCCGCGCCGTGGCGCTCCTGGTGCCGGCGGCCGCCGGCCTGTCGGTGGCCGAATACGCGCCCAATGCGGTCAAGAAATGCGTGGTGGGCGCCGGCCATGCCGACAAGGACCAGATCCACCACATGGTCAGGATCCTCCTGCCGCGCTGCAAGCCGGACAGTGCGGATGCGGCGGACGCGCTCGCCGTCGCCGTCACCCATGCCCATCACAGGACCAGCGCTGTCGCGCGCATCGCAGCGGGGGCCATCGCGTCATGATCGGCAAGCTCAGGGGCAATATCGATTCCTATGGCGAGGACTGGGTGATCGTCGACGTCAACGGCGTCGGCTATCACGTGGTCTGCTCCACCAGGACGCTCTCCCAGCTTCCCCCCATCGGCGAGGCGGCGGTGCTGGAGATCGAGACCCATGTGCGCGAGGACCAGATCCGCCTGTTCGGCTTCGCCACCGCGCTGGAGCGCGACTGGTTCCGCCTGCTCCAGTCCGTGCAGGGCGTGGGCACGCGCGTCGCGCTCGCCGTGCTCTCCACGCTCACGCCGTCGGAGCTCGCCAACGCCATCGCCATGCAGGACCGTGCGCTCGTCTCCAAGGCGCCGGGCGTGGGCGCGAAGGTTGCCCAGCGTATCGTGTCGGAGCTGAAGGACAAGGCGCCGGCGATCAGCCTCGCCGATCGGGGCCTCGTCGGGCTCGGCGTGGGAGCGGACGGCGGGGCGCAGCCATCGGCCGCGGCGGATGCGGTGTCCGCGCTGGTCAATCTGGGCTACCCTCAGCTGCAGGCCGGCCAGGCGGTGGCCACGGCGACCGCGCAGGCCGGAGAGACGGCCGCAACGCAGGAGCTGATCCGGCTGGCCCTTAAGGAACTGGCGCCATGAGCGAGGAGCGACTTGTCGATCGCGCGGAGCGGGCGGGCGATGCCGCGGACACCACGCTGCGCCCGGTCCGGCTCGACGACTTCATCGGCCAGAGACGCGCCAAGGCCAATCTGAAGGTGTTCATCGAGGCCGCCCGCACGCGCGGCGAGGCGCTCGACCACGTTCTTCTGGCGGGTCCCCCCGGGCTCGGCAAGACGACGCTCGCCCAGATCGTCGCGCGCGAGCTTGGTGTCAATTTCCGCGCGACCTCCGGGCCGGTCATCGCCAAGGCCGGCGATCTCGCCGCCCTCCTCACCAATCTGGAGGAGCGCGACGTCCTGTTCATCGACGAGATCCACCGGCTGAACCCGGCGGTGGAGGAGATCCTCTATCCCGCCATGGAGGACTTCCAGCTCGACCTCATCATCGGCGAGGGGCCGGCGGCGCGCTCGGTGCGCATCGATCTTTCGCGCTTCACCCTCGTCGGGGCGACGACGCGGACGGGCCTGCTCACCACCCCCTTGCGGGACCGGTTCGGCATTCCGCTCAGGCTCGAATTCTACGAGGAGGCGGAGCTTCTCGACATCGTCACGCGCGGCGCGCGCATGCTGGGGCTCGCCATGTCGGAGGCCGGCGCGCGCGAGATCGCCAAGCGCTCGCGCGGCACGCCGCGCATTGCCGGGCGGCTCCTGCGCCGGGTGCGCGATTTTGCCGATGTCGCCGGCGCCGGCGAGGTCGACGACAAGGTCGCCGACCAGGCGCTCCTGCATCTCGATGTGGACGGGCGCGGGCTCGACACGCTCGACCGGCGTTATCTGGAGTGCATCGCGCTCAATTTCGGCGGCGGGCCGGTCGGCGTGGAAACGGTCGCCGCTGCCTTGAGCGAGGCGCGCGATGCCATTGAGGAGATCATTGAGCCGTTCCTGATCCAGCAGGGCTTCGTCAACCGCACCCCGCGCGGCCGCCTCCTGACGCCGGTCGCCTTCGCCCATCTGGGGTTGGCGGTGCCGGGACGGCTGGAGACCATGCAGGGCGAATTGTTCCGGGGCGATGGCAACGAGCAGTGAACGCGACGCCGCGCCCGTCCGCTGGCCGGATCTCGCCGGGCGCATCGAGGGCAGGGTGCACCGCCTGCCGGTTCGGGTCTATTACGAGGACACCGACTTCTCCGGCTATGTCTACCACGCCAATTACGTGAAGTTCTGCGAGCGCGGCCGGTCGGATTGCCTGCGCCTTCTCGGCGTGCACCACCACGAGCTCGTCGGCACGGGCGGGCACGACTGGACCGGCTTCGTCGTGCGCCGCATGGAGGCGGACTTCCTCAAGCCCGCCCGGATCGACGAGGTGCTGGAGGTGCATACGAGCCTCGCCGCGCTGGGCCGCGCGCGCATCGTGCTCGACCAGCGCATCCTGCGGGGAGAGGACTGCCTGTTCACCGCGCTCGTCACCGCCGCGGTCGTCGACCGGCGCGGCCGGCCCGTGCGCCTGTCGGCCGGGATGACGGCGGCGCTGGAGCGCATGCATCCCGACGGGCCCGGCGTGGACGGGGAGGGATAGCGTCGTCGCGGAGCCGCATCCGCGTCGGCAGGGACAAAGAGGCCCATTGCCCTTTTCGGCGCGGTGTCGTAACGCTCCCTTAACCATGGGCTGGTTGTGTGGGCGTCGGGTTGCCCGCGATGGCGTGACATCCCGTGAGTGCCCGGCAATCCGGCCGGCGTCGGCAGACGCCCCGGAACGCCGCAGTTTCGACATGTTTGTAGGCATTGTTTCGCCGCCGACGCGCATGGTTCAGTATGGCGGGGCGCCAGAGGGGCTGGCCCCGGATTAACACTCAGAGGAGTTCATGGAAGTCGAGCTCGCTCAGGGCGTGGCCCAGCAGGCCGATTACTCGATGATCGGTCTATTTCTCCAGGCGCATATCGTCGTCAAGATCGTGATGATCGGGCTGTTGCTCGCCTCGGTCTGGACGTGGGCGATCGTGTTCGAGAAATTCACCCTGGTCGCGCGCGCACGCCGCGATGCCGATCAGTTCGAGCAGATGTTCTGGTCCGGCCAGTCGCTGGAGGATCTCTATCTCACGCTCGGTCCGCGCAACAACCGGTCCTGCGCGGCCCTGTTCATGGCCGCGATGCGGGAATGGAAACGCAGCCAGGAAAGCGCTGTGCGCTCCGGCTTCGCGGGCGTCCAGAAGCGCATCGAGAAGGTGATGGAGGTCCAGCTCCAGAAGGAGATGGCCCGGCTCGAGCGCCGGCTGCTGTTCCTGGCCACGGTCGGCTCGACGGCGCCGTTCATCGGCCTGTTCGGCACGGTCTGGGGCATCATGAACAGCTTCCAGGCGATCGCGGTGTCGAAGAACACCAATCTCGCCGTGGTCGCGCCCGGCATCGCGGAGGCGCTGGCCGCCACCGCGCTCGGCCTGCTCGCGGCGATCCCGGCGGTCATCTTCTACAACAAGTTCTCCACCGATCTCTCCCGCATCGGCGCGAGGCTGGAGAACTTCGCGGACGAATTCTCCGCGATTATCTCCCGCCAGCTCGACGAGCGGGGCTGATCGCACAACGGCAGCGAGGCGACGACAATGGCAGTCGGCGTGGGTCACTTCAACGGCGGAAACGGGCGGCGCGGCCGCAAGCGCAACGGCTATGTGCCGATGGCGGAGATCAATGTCACGCCTTTCGTGGACGTGATGCTGGTGCTGCTTATCATCTTCATGGTGGCCGCCCCCCTGCTCACCGTCGGCGTGCCGATCGAGCTGCCGGAGACGCAGGCCAAGGCCCTGGAGGGCGACAAGGAGCCGCTGACCGTGACGGTCAGCCCGGAAGGCCAGATCTTCCTGCAGGAGACCGAGGTCGACCTCGACACGCTCGTGCCGAAATTGATTGCGATAACGGACAGCGGCTACGATGAGCGTATCTATGTTCGCGGCGACAGGAACGTGAACTACGGAACCGTGATGCAGGTCATGGGCGCCATGAACGCTGCGGGGTTCAGGCGGATCGGACTGGTGACCGATTCCGAGGACAAGCGGTAGTATGCCGGAATGCGCTGGAGCCTACTGGTCTCGTTCCTCCTACACACGGCGATCCTGATTTCCGCCGTGATCGTCCTGCCGTCTCCGGATGCCTCCCTGACGGAGGATACCGCGTCCATTCCGGTGGAACTGGTAACGCTCGACGACGTCACCAGGCTGCAGGCGATGCAGAAGGAGCCGGAGGAGGCGCCGAAGCCGGAGGAGAAGCCCGCACCGCCCGAGCCCAAGAAGGTCGAGGCTCCCGAGCCCAAGCCGGCGCCGGAGCCTGAGAAGGCGGCGCCCAAGCCAGCTCCGGAACCCGAACCAGAGCCCGAGCAGGCCGAGGCGCAGCCGGAACCGGAGCCCGCGCCCGAACCTGCGCCGGCCCCCGAGCCTGCACCGGAGAAGGCGCCGGAGCCGGAGAAGCAGGCCAAGCCCGTGCCGAAGCCGCGCACCAAGCCGAAGCCGCCCCCGCAGCTCGCCCAGAAGGCACCGGAGCCCAGGGACGATTTCAATCCCGACGAGATTTCCGCGCTGCTGAACAAGCTGCCGGACCAGGAGCAGGCCTCGCCGCAACCGTCCGATACGGCCGGAACGCCGATCCAGGGGCCGGCGGATGTGAGCGGGCAGGACAACCAGATCACGGCCAACGAGGTGGAATGGCTGCGCCGCCAGATCTCGCGGTGCTGGACGCCGCCGCCGGGCCTCACCGCGGCACCCAACCTGGTCGTTCGCCTGCAGTTTTCGATGGAGCGGAACGGGGCGGTCACCGGCCAGCCCCAGCTGCTGAACAGCGATCCCGCTCCCCAGTTCCCGGCGGCCGCCGATGCCGCCATCCGTGCCGTGCTCGCATGTCAGCCCTACGACATGCCGGCGGAGAAGTACGACTCCTGGCGGGAAGTGATCCTTAACTTCGATCCGAGCAAGATGTACGGCACCTGATCTGTCAACGAGACGAGCCAAAGACCCATGCCTCACTATTTCAGGGATCTCAGCAGGACGGCGTGCCGCCTCGTGCTTTTCGCGCTCCTGCCGCTGATTGCCGTTGCGGGCCTTACGGCCCCGGCGCGCGCGGTGATCGAGCTCGACATCACCAAGGGCCAGATCGAGCCGATGCCGATCGCGATCACCAATTTCGTCGGCTCCGGCGAGGAGGCGGGTCGCTACGGCGTGGATATCGCCTCCGTTGTCTCCGCGGACCTGAAGCGCTCCGGGCTGTTCCGCCCGCTGCCGCGCGAGGCCTTCATCGAGACCATCTCCAATTTCGACCAGGCGCCGCGCTTCGGCGACTGGCGCATCATCCAGGCGCAGGCGCTCGTCACGGGGCGCGTGACTGTCCTGCCCGACGGTCGGCTGCGCGCGGAGTTCCGGCTGTGGGACGTCTATGCCCAGCAGCAGATGGTCGGGCTGCAATTCGTCACCACGCCACGCAACTGGCGGCGCATCGGCCATCTCATCGCCGATGCGGTCTATGAGCGGCTGACCGGCGAGAAGGGCTATTTCGACACCCGCATCGTATTCATCGACGAGAGCGGGCCGAAGGACAAGCGCGTCAAGCGGCTGGCGCTGATGGACCAGGACGGGGAGAACCTGCGCTATCTCTCCGACGGGCAGAGCCTCGTGCTCACCCCGCGCTTCAGCCCCAATTCCCAGGAGATCACCTATGTCTCCTATGCGGGCGGGCGACCGCGCGTCTATCTCTACAATATCGAGACCGGCCAGAGGGAGATCGTGGGCGTGTTCCCCACCATGACCTTCGCGCCGCGCTTCTCGCCCGACGGCCAGCATGTGATCCTGAGCCTGCAGCAGGGCGGCAATTCCGACATCTACACGATGGATCTGCGCAGCCGGGAGACGCGCCAGCTCACCGACACGCCCTCCATCGAGACGGCGCCGAGCTATTCGCCCGACGGGCGCCAGGTCACCTTCGAGTCCGACCGCGAGGGCAGCCAGCAGATCTATGTGATGAATGCCGACGGCTCGGGCCAGCAGCGCATCTCGGCGGGGCGGGGCCGCTACTCCACCCCGGTCTGGTCGCCGCGCGGCGACCTCATCGCCTTCACCAAGCTTCTGAACGGCCGTTTCCTGATCGGCGTGATGCGCCCCGACGGCACCGGTGAGAGAATATTAACCGAAGGCTTTCACAATGAGGGACCGACTTGGGCGCCCAATGGACGCGTCATCATGTTCTTCCGGGACACGCCGGGAGAGCGGGGAGGGCCGAGGCTCTGGACGGTCGATCTCACCGGCTATAACGAACAGCAGGTGCCGACGCCGAACTTTGCTTCCGATCCCTCCTGGTCGGCCTTGCTGAAATAGAGGCCAGGCGGTATTAACCGGAACGCCGGTGGACCAAGGTTTTGAAGAGGGCTGAGCTGGGCGACGAGGATAAGACCCGGGGCAATCGTCAAATCGGGCGAGGTTGGCCTGAGACGCGGCCATACCGACCCGGATTGCTTTGCGGTCGGACAATGTTTTCAAGGAGTGGGACCTCATGATGCGTCATATTGCGAAGCTCAAATTCGCGGCGATTGTCTTCGGCATGCTCGCGGTTGCGGCTTGTTCGTCGTCCGACCGGCCCGACCTGCAGCAGCAGGAAGCCGCCGTGCCCGGCTCGGAGCGCGATTTCGTTCTCAATGTCGGTGACAGGGTGTTCTTCACGACCGACGTCACGACCCTGTCGGACGAGGCCAGGGAGACGCTGCGCCGCCAGGCCGCCTGGCTGAAGCTCTACCCGCAGATCAAGGTGCAGGTCGAGGGCCATGCCGACGAGCGCGGCACGCGGGAATACAACCTCGCACTGTCCGCCCAGCGCGCCACCAATGTGCGCAACTTCCTCGTCTCGCAGGGCATCGACGCCTCGCGCCTGAGCACCATCGCCTACGGCAAGGAGCGCCCGGTCGCACTGTGCGACGCGGAGTCCTGCTGGTCGCAGAACCGCCGCGCGGTCACGGTCATCATGTCGGGCGCGGCCTCCGGGTGACGGCTGCCGCATAGCCGGCGTCTTTCGAGCTTCGGATAGCGCGTTCCCTCCCGGGGGCGCGCTTTTCCGTGTTTGGGGCCGGGCCGGCGAAGATGCCTTGATGTTTCCAAGGTTCTTCGCCATCTTCAGGGCGCTTGAGACGCCGGGTGCACCCCGGCGGGGCGGTCTGTCGGCGATCGATCCGGCGACCGCCGGATCGGCTCCGCAATCTGAACGGGACGGCTGGAGGAGCTCCGTGGCAGCTCGACAATCGCCAAATACGCTCGCGCGGCGCGCCGCGGCGGGACTGGCGCTGATGGGCCTGATGGCGTGGGGCGCGATTGCCCCGGCGCAGGCGCAGAACGCGCAGATGAACGCGCTCTATGACAAGATCATGCAGCTCGAGCGCAAGGTGGATGCCATGCAGCCAGGCGCGGCGGCTGGCGGCGGTGGCGCACCGTCCGGCGGTGTGGAGCAGCGCCTCGACAGCATCGAGCAGCAGCTTCGCACGCTCATGAACGAGATGCGCAATCTCGACACGCGGATGCGTGCGCTGGAGGCGCGCCGCTCCGGAGATGCCGGTACGGGCGGGGCGAGCCATGCCGGCACGCCATCTTCCGCGCCGGAATACGGCGCGGACGGGCTCGCCACCGGCAGCGCCGGCGGGATGGGCGGGCCGCTGGAGCTCGACAAGGCCCCGGGCGCCCAGGTCCTTGCGACCATTCCCCAGAGCGCCATGGAACAGGAAGGCTCCAATCTCGGTTATGTGCCGCCGGAGAACGGCCGTCCGGCCACCGCAGGGCAGGGCACGGTTTCCGGCTCGGGCCCGATGGTGCTCGGCGATGCCGGCAGCGGGGCCAGCAATTCGGGCTACTCCGGTTCGGGCTATACAGGATCGGCCGACAACGGCTCGGCCTATAACGGCTCGGCGTATGGCGGATCCGGCTATAACGGATCGGGCGGTACGGGCTCGGGCGCGTCGGCCCCGGCGGCCTCCGGCATGGGCGTCTCGGCGCTGCCGGAGCCGGTCGAGACGGCGAGCCTCGACAATGCGAGCACCGCGGGCACGGGGCCGGACGCGCTCTATGAGCGCTCCTACGAGAACCTGCTTCAGCGCCAGTACGGTGCGGCGGAGAACGGTTTCCGGACGTTCCTTGGCCAGTACGGCTCGAACGAGCTCGCCGGCAATGCGCAATACTGGCTCGGCGAGACCTTCTATGCCCGCGGCGATTACAAGCAGGCCGCCGAGGCCTTCCTCAAGGGCTACCGCAATTACGCCAAGAGCCCGAAGGCCCCGGACAGCCTGTTCAAGCTCGGGCTCACGCTGAAGCAGCTCGGCCAGACGAAACAGGCCTGCGCCACGCTGGCGCAGGTGGGCAAGGCCTATCCGAAGGCGACAAAGGTCGTTGAGCAGGCAAAGCAGGAAAGCACGCAGGCGGGCTGCTGACGCGGCGCTGCCCCTGACCCCGGAGGAGATCTCGGCGCTTTTCGCGCCGTTCACGGGTACCGGTCACCTCGCGCTCGCCGTGTCCGGCGGGCCCGACAGCACGGCGCTCATGCTGCTGGCCGCGCGTTGGCGTGCGGGCCTCGCCGAAGCCGAACGTCCTCGGGTCACCGTGCTCTCCGTCGATCACGGGCTGCGCCCGGAGGCATCCGCGGAATGCCGCATGGTCGCCAGCTGGGCGGATCGCTGCGGATTGTCACACGAAACCCTGCGCTGGACGGGCGCGAAGCCTGCCAGCGGCATCCAGGCGGCGGCGCGCGAGGCTCGCTATGCGCTGATGATGGACTGGTGCCGCGCTCATGGCGCCTCCCGCCTCCTGACCGCCCACACGCTCGAGGACCAGGCGGAAACCGTTCTCATGCGGCTCGCCCGGGGCAGCGGGATCGACGGCCTGGCCGCCATGGCGGCGGAGACCGGACGCGGCGACCTGACGCTTGCGCGGCCGCTGCTGGAGGTGGCGCGCGCAAGGCTGAGGGCGACGCTCGAGGCCGCGGGCCATCCCTGGATCGAGGATCCCACGAACGATGACGAGACCTTCGAGCGCGTGCGGGTGCGCAAGGCCCTGCCCGAGCTTGCCGCCCTGGGGCTGACGCCGGAGACGCTCGCCCGGACCGCGCGGCGTGCGCGAAAGGCCGCCGATGCACTCGACGCGGTCGCCGCCGGCACGCTGTCGCAGGCCGCCGTGCTCTGGGATGGCGGGTTCTGCACGCTCGACCGGGAGGCGCTGGCGCGGGCCGAGCCGGATATCGCGCAGCGCATGATGCAGGCGCTGCTGGTGGCCGTCGGCGGGCTCGCCCATCCGCCGGCCCACGACGCGCTCGAGGGGCTTGCCGAATGGGCCGGCGGGGCGGAGGCCGGAGCGCGCACGCTCGCCGGCTGCCGGATCGCGCCACGGAAGGGCCGGATCGTGGTCGCCCGCGAGGTCGGGCGGATGGGCGCGGCGGCGGTCGCACCCGCGCGGCCCGGCGAGACGGTCTGGGACCGGCGCTTCCTGATCCGCCTCCGTGGCGGAACGGGGGTTGCGGAGGACGCCCGTATCGCCCCTCTGGGCGCCGAAGGGTGGGCGCGTCTGAGACAGCACGGGGACGCGCCGTCCATGCCCGCCTTCGTCGCCCATGGCCTGCCAGCCCTCTGGGGCGGGCAGGCGTCCGCGCCCCTTGCCGTTCCGCATTTGCGCTATCTCAATGAAACGGCGGCGGGGACGGCGACGATGGAAGCGGAATTTCTGGGCGGCCGCAGGCTCGCCATGCTGCCCCTGCGCCGGCTTGCCGTGGAGGGGCGCTCAGGCGGCGTGTAAGCCTCGGGGCCGCTTGCGGAGCGGGCGGCGGACAACGTATCGTGCTTGGCAAAAACCCGCGCCCTTCTTATGTTAGAAAGCGAGCGTGCGCAGGGCACCGGAAAACAACCGAAATCGGCCGGTCCACAGGCTGGCGAGGTGAGGACGTTTCGTGAATAATTTCAGGAATTTCGCTGTCTGGGTGATCATCGCATTGCTGCTGTTTGCCCTGTTCAACCTGTTCCAGGGGCCGACACAGCGCTCGTCGTCGAACGAGGTCAGCTATTCCCAGCTTCTCGACGAGGTCGATGCCGGGAAGGTGCGCGACGTGACGATCGCCGGCGACACGATCACGGGCCATTTCAACGACGGCCGCAGTTTTCAGACGCTCGCGCCCAACGATCCCAACCTGATCTCCGAGCTCAGGAATCGCGACGTCGATATCCGCGCGAAGCCGCCGGGCGAGGACTCCTTCCTCCTCAATGTCTTCATCTCCTGGTTCCCGATCCTGCTGATGATCGCCGTGTGGATCTTCTTCATGCGGCAGATGCAGTCGGGCGGCGGTAAGGCGATGGGCTTCGGCAAGTCGAAGGCCAAGCTGCTCACCGAGCGCCACGGTCGCGTCATGTTCGACGACGTGGCCGGCGTCGATGAGGCCAAGGAGGACCTCCAGGAGATCGTGGAGTTCCTCAAGGACCCGCACAAGTTCCAGCGCCTTGGCGGGCGCATCCCCAAGGGCGCGCTGCTCGTCGGCCCGCCCGGCACCGGCAAGACGCTTCTTGCGCGCGCCATTGCGGGCGAGGCGAATGTGCCGTTCTTCACCATCTCCGGCTCCGACTTCGTGGAGATGTTCGTGGGCGTGGGTGCGAGCCGCGTGCGCGACATGTTTGAGCAGGCCAAGAAGAACGCCCCCTGCATCATCTTCATCGACGAGATCGACGCGGTCGGCCGCCATCGCGGCGCGGGCCTCGGCGGCGGCAATGACGAGCGCGAGCAGACACTGAACCAGCTGCTCGTCGAGATGGACGGTTTCGAGGCCAATGAGGGCGTCATCCTGGTGGCCGCGACGAACCGCCCCGACGTGCTCGACCCGGCGCTGCTCCGCCCGGGCCGCTTCGACCGCCAGATCGTGGTGCCGCGCCCCGACATCGTGGGGCGCGAGAAGATCCTCAAGGTGCATATGCGCAATGTCCCGCTGGCGCCCGATGTGGAGCCCAAGGTCATCGCGCGCGGCACGCCCGGCTTCTCCGGCGCCGATCTGCAGAACCTCGTGAACGAGGCAGCGCTGCTCGCCGCCCGGCGCGGCAAGCGCCTGGTCACGCAGGTCGAGTTCGAGGACGCCAAGGACAAGGTCATGATGGGGGCGGAGCGCCGCTCCATGGTCATGACCGAGGAGGAGAAGAAGCTCACCGCCTATCATGAGGGCGGGCACGCGCTGGTCGGCCTGCACATGCCGGCTTCCGACCCGGTGCACAAGGCGACGATCATCCCGCGCGGGCGTGCGCTCGGCATGGTGATGCGCCTGCCCGAGCGCGATCACATCTCCGTCACCCGAGAGAAATTCAAGGCCGATCTCGCGGTCGCCATGGGCGGTCGCGTGGCCGAGGAGCTGATCTTCGGGCACGACAAGGTCACCTCCGGGGCGTCGTCCGACATCAAGATGGCCACCCAGCTCGCCCGCGCCATGGTCACCCAGTACGGCATGAGCGACAAGCTCGGGCCCCTGAGCTACGGCGAAAACGAGGAGGAGGTGTTCCTCGGCCATTCCGTCGCGCGCCAGCAGAACCTGTCGCAGGAGACGCAGCGCGTCGTGGACGCGGAGATCTACACGCTGGTCGACGACGGCTACAAGCTCGCCCGCAAGATCCTGGAGGACAATATCGACCAGCTCCACGCCATCGCGAAAGCGCTGCTCGAATACGAGACGCTGTCCGGCGACGAGATCCAGGACCTGCTGAACGGCAAGCCGCCGGTGCGCGACACCACGATCGAGGACGATCCGGTGCCGCCGAAGTCGGCCGTGCCGGTGACGGGCGGCGGGCGCAAGGACTCCGGGGAAAATCCCGACGCAGGAGACATGGAGCCTCAGCCGCAGGCGTGAAGGCATCGTCCGAAGCCGGCTTCGGAGCACCCGCGCGTCCGAACGGACATGGGACAAGGTGCTGTGACTTTTTGAGATCGATCGCTCCGCAACCAGGTCAGGTCGCCTGACTGCGGGACGACCTCGAGATCGCGAGCCGGAGATCCGCCCAGGGTCTCCGGCTCGTTTTTATGCGCAAAGCGCGGTCGGGATTGCCCATGCGATGGCACGGGGCGTGTGCCGGTGCCGACGGGATCGGGCGGGAAAACACCAAACGGAATCGATTTCAGAACGATGATCTGCTCTATTTCGGATGGTTCGGGCAGATGATCCGCGCGGCCGGGCGTGGCGGTGCCCTTGGGATAAGGCAAGGATGAGGTAGAGCGACAATGGGGGCATTGTACGTCAAGCCGATCGGACTGGTGTACGGGTCCGACGCCAATGAGGCGTTCGGCGCCGGCGTTGCGGGCCGGCTGGGTGGCAGCCATGCAGCGGGATTCACCAATCTGGAGGTGATCGAGCGCGATGGCGGGCGGGTGTCGACAAGCGTGCGCGCCTATGCCGACCTCGCCGCGTCCGGCGACAACACCATCGCCGGCTGGCTCGACCGGATCGAGCGTCCGCGCGCGCCGGTCGCCGGGCTGGATCCGGCCCGCCTGATCGTCATGGGTATCGTGAATGTGACACCCGACAGCTTCTCCGATGGCGGCGAGCACGGCGACACCGGCGATGCCATCGCCCATGGTCGGGCGCTGGTGGAAGCGGGAGCGGATATTCTCGACATTGGCGGCGAGTCGACGCGGCCCGGCTCCGATCCGGTCTCGCTCGACGACGAGCTCGCCCGCGTGCTGCCGGTGCTGGAGGCGCTGAAGCCGCTGGGTGTGCCCATGTCGGTCGATACGCGTAAGGCGGAAGTGATGCGCCGGTCGGCGGCCTCCGGCGCCATGATCGTCAACGATGTCTCCAGCCTCACCCACGACCCGGACGCGCTCGACGCGGCCGCCGCGCTCGACTGTCCGGTCGTCCTGATGCACAGCCTTGGCGAGCCGAAGACCATGCAGAAGGATCCGTCCTATGCGCATGTGCTGCTCGACGTCTACGACACGCTGGAGGGCCACATCCTGCGTGCGGAGGAGGCCGGCCTGCCGCGTGCGCGGCTGATCGCGGATCCCGGCATCGGCTTCGGCAAGACCTTCGATCACAATCTCCAGCTCCTGAACGGGCTGGCGCTGTTTCACGGGCTCGGCGTGCCCCTGCTCCTCGGCGTGTCGCGCAAGGCCTTCATCGGAGCGATCACGGGGGAGACGGTCGCGCGCCGTCGCGTTCCGGGCTCGATCTCGGCGGCGCTCGCCGGTATCTTCCAGGGCGCGCAGATCGTGCGTGTCCACGACGTGTCGGAAACCGTGCAGGCCTTGACGGTCTGGCGGCGCATCGTCGACGCTCGGCTGAACTGACGGGCGCGGCGGAACACGCTACTATCGTGCCGGCGGGCACGACGGCAACATCAAGGGAATGCGGGGCATTGAGAACCTATTTCGGCACCGACGGCATCAGGGGCAAGGCCAATAGCTGGCCGATGAATGCGGAGACCGCGCTCAAGGTCGGCATGGCCGCGGGCCGGCTGCATACGAGCGGTGAGCATGGCCACCGCGTGGTGATCGGCAAGGACACCCGCCTGTCCGGCTACATGATCGAGTCCGCGCTCGTCTCCGGCTTCCTGTCGGTCGGCATGAACGTCTTCCAGTTCGGCCCGCTGCCCACGCCGGCGGTGGCCATGCTGACGCGGTCGTTGCGCGCCGATCTCGGTGTCATGATCTCCGCCTCCCACAATCCCTATCACGACAATGGCATCAAGCTGTTCGGGCCCGACGGCTACAAGCTCTCCGACAGTCAGGAGATCGAGATCGAGCGGCTCATGGACAACGGCCTGAACGAGGGGCTCGCCGCCCCCGACAAGCTCGGCCGGGCCAAGCGCATCGAGGATGCCCAGGCGCGCTATATCGAGTTCGCCAAGGGCACCTTCCCGCGTGAGCTGCGCCTCGACGGCCTGCGGATCGTGGTCGACTGCGCCAACGGGGCCGCCTATCGCGTCGCCCCGGCGGCGCTGTGGGAACTCGGCGCAGAAGTCATCCCCGTCGGGGTCGAGCCGAACGGGTTCAATGTGAACGACAAATGCGGCTCGACCGCGCCGGATCTCGTCTGCGAGAAGGTGCGCGAGATGCGCGCGGATGCCGGTATCGCGCTCGACGGGGACGCCGACCGGGTGATCCTCATCGATGAGAAGGGCGCGGTCGTGGACGGCGACCAGGTGCTCGCCCTCATCGCGCGCAACTGGGCGGAGGCCGGACGGCTGACCGGCGGCGGCGTGGTCGCGACGGTCATGTCCAATCTGGGGCTGGAGCGCCATCTCGCCTCCCTCGGCCTCGACCTCGTGCGCACCAAGGTCGGCGACCGCTATGTGGTCGAGCACATGCGCGCCAATGGCCACAATATCGGCGGCGAGCAGTCCGGCCACATCGTGCTCAGCGATTTCGCGACCACCGGCGATGGGCTGATCGCCGCGCTCCAGGTGCTCTCCGTCGTGGTGGCAAGCGGCAAGCCCATGAGCGAGGTCTGCACCCAGTTCGAGCGGGTGCCGCAGATCCTGCGCAATATCCGCTACCGCAAGGGCGCTGGCGCCCCGCTCGAGCTGGCGCCCGTCAAATCCGCCATCGAGGCGGGCACGGAACGCCTCGGCACGGGCGGGCGGCTCGTTATCCGTCCGTCGGGAACGGAGCCCGTCATCCGCGTCATGGGCGAGGGCGACGATGCGGTCCTCGTGGAAACCGTGGTCGACGACATTGCCGCCGCCCTCGAACAGGCCGGCGCCTGACGCGCGGACGGCGCGCAACGCGCGTGGCGCCGCCTTCCGGGGGCTGCCGACCATCGTCCGGGCGTTATCGCCGTTTCCCCTTGTCGTGGCATGGGCGGTGAGACGGCCCGTTTCCCAATAGTCAGACTGATCAGCGTTCGCCGGGTCCGGTCCGGCCACACCTCTTGTTAACGTTAAAACAATTTTAACGAGTATCGTTAATAAAAGGCGAGCATGCGGTTGCGTAGCTCGCCGGTCTCTCCGCCCGGCAGCGCAGCCGTGTCCAAAGATGCACGGCCCGGGGCACGGGGGCACTCGGAGCTCAGGCCTTATGCCGGCGGCAGCACCGCCGGAGACTCCCATGGAGAGCGAGGGGTGAACGTCATGAGAATCGTCAAATTGCTGGGCGGCGGCGCCGTCGCCCTGGCCACGATGGGGGCTGGGCAGGCCCTGGCGGCGGACCTGTTCCTGCCGCCGCCGCCGCCCGAGCCGGCGGGCTGTCTCTATGCGCGCCTCGACGGTGCGGCACGCTTCCACGACAGGCCCAACGTCACGAAGAATTCCGACGGCGAGGTCTACACGACCGACGGCGAGAAGCTGAAGGATACAGGCGTCATCGAGGGCGGTATCGGTTGCGCCTTCACGGACAATATTCGCGCCGACGTGACCGCCGGCTATGCCTTCGAGAGCAAGCTGCGCAACAGCTACGGGGATCTCGACGCCGATCACTCAGCGCTCACAGGCTTCGTGAACGTCTATTACGACGTCGCCGATTTCGGCGGCGTGACGCCCTATGTCGGCGGCGGCATCGGCGTCGCCTATCACCGTCTGAGCGATGTCGAGGCGCCGGTCGATTCCAGCGACGGCAGCAATGTTTCCTTCGCCTGGAACCTGCAGGCGGGTGTGTCTTTCGACGTCGCCCACAATGTCGCGCTCGATATCGGCTACCGCTATGTCAATCTCGGCCGGGCCAAGTCGGGCGGGCCGTCGGCATTCAAGACGAACGACATCGACGCCCACGAAGCCCGGGTCGGCGTGCGGATCGGCCTGCAGGGCTGGTAGGCGCCGGTCGGGACACGGGGCCGCTCCGGCCCGATCCGTCCGACATGATGCAAGCCTCCCGCCTCCATGATGGGCGCGGGGGGCTTGTGCCGTTCCGGGGGGCGGTGCGATGCCAAGCAGCGCGCCGGTAACTCACTGTAACCTTTTGTAAACCCTGTATTGTTGCAAGGATGCAACGGACAGGCGATTGCGTGTTCCAATGCACTTTCTTGCCCCAATTGGGCCTTCATTGCGTCACGCCGGCCACCTACCTCTCAGGCTCAGGATTATCCGGATTTGGGCCTGTTGCCCGAAGGGTGGATTGCTCCCCGATCCGCCCAGATGACTGAGAGGAGTTGCGTTGTGAAAGCAGTAAAGACAGCGATTGCGAGTGTCGTTGCGGTCGGCCTTCTGGGCGGAACCGCACTTGCCGCGGACATGCCGGCCTACACGCCGGAACCCGCACCCGCGCCTGCCCCCGCACCGGTCTACGACAATAGCGGCTGGTATCTGCGCGGCGATCTGGGCTGGTCCTGGACCGACATGGGCGGCCATCTGGAGAACGATGACGACTTCACCGCCGGCGGCGGTGTGGGGTACCGCTTCAACGACATGTTCCGTGCCGATATCACCGGAGACTATTCCGGCAAGTACGATATGGGCCCGGGCAAGTACGACGCCTGGACCCTGCTCGGCAACGGCTATGTCGACATTCCGTGGGGCTCGACGGTGACACCCTATGTCGGCGCGGGTCTCGGCTGGGGCTGGCTCAATGGCTCCAACGGCCTCGACGACGATGACGGCTTCACCTTCGCCCTGATGGGCGGCGTGGCCTTCAACATCACCGAGCGTGTGGCGCTCGATGTGGGCTACCGCTACCGCAATACGTCGATCGACGGTCCGAACTTCCAGGACCATTCGGCACGCGCGGGTCTGCGCTTCAGCTTCTGATCCCGAAGGCTTCTCCCTCCCAGAAGCCGGGGGCGGCATCCGGACAGGATGTCGCCCCCTTTCGTTCCGCTTCCCTGTTGACGGCGCGCCGCGGTTCCACTATTCCCGTCCGTGGGCCACCCCTCCCCACCGAGGGGCCGCTGTCTGAAAGGGTAGCAAGACATGACAGACCAGACGAAACCGGCCACCCGGCCGGCTGTTCCGCTTTTTTCTTCCGGTCCTTGCGCGAAGATTCCGGGCTGGACCTCCTCTCTCCTTCAAAACGCATCGCTCGGACGCTCGCACCGGTCGAAGGACGGCAAGGCGAAGCTCAAGCGCGCCATCGATCTGACCCGCGAGGTGCTGCAGGTTCCCGACAGCCATCTCATCGGCATCGTGCCCGCCTCCGACACCGGGGCGATGGAGATGGCGCTGTGGTCGCTGCTCGGCGCGCGCGGCGTCGACATGCTCGCCTGGGAAAGCTTCGGCAAGGGCTGGGTGACCGACGTGGTCAAGCAGCTCAAGCTTGAGGACACGCGTATCGTCGAGGCCGATTACGGAGCGTTGCCCGACCTTTCCGAGGTCGATTTCGCCCGCGACGTGGTGTTCACCTGGAATGGCACGACCTCCGGCGTGCGCGTGCCGGACGGCGACTGGATCCCGGCCGACCGGGACGGGCTGACCATCTGCGACGCGACATCTGCGGCCTTCGCCCAGAGGCTCGCCTTCGACAAGCTCGATGTCGTGACCTTCTCCTGGCAGAAGGTGCTCGGCGGCGAGGCCCAGCACGGCGTCCTCATCCTCTCCCCGCGCGCGGTGGAGCGGCTGGAGAGCCACACGCCCGCATGGCCGATGCCGAAGCTCTTCCGCATGACGAAGAACGGCAAGCTCAATGCCGGCATCTTCGAGGGCGCGACCATCAACACGCCTTCCATGCTGTGCGTGGAGGATTATCTGGTCGCGCTCGACTGGGCGAAGGGGATCGGCGGCCTCGACGCGCTCGTCGCGCGGGCGGACGCCAATATGGGCGTCGTTGCCGACTGGGTCGAGCGCACGCCATGGATCGCCCATCTGGCGGTCGAGCCCGCCACGCGCTCCAATACCTCCGTCTGCCTGAAGCTCTCCGACGAGGCCCTGGCGGGCCTTTCGGAAGAGGAGAGCAAGGCGATCCCGAAACGCATCGTCGCGCTTCTGGAGGCGGACGGTGCGGGGCTCGATCTCGGCGCCTATCGCGACGCGCCTCCGGGGCTCCGCATCTGGTGCGGAGCGACGGTCGAGCGTGCCGACCTGGAGGCACTCATCCCCTGGCTCGACTGGGCCTACGCCCAGGCGCTTTCGGAGTTGCGCGCCGCGGCCTGACCGTCAGGCCCGGCTCCCCGCAACCGACCTCATTCAATCAGGAGACCTGATCCTATGGCACCCCGTGTCCTTATCGCGGACAAGATGTCGGCGCGCGCCGTCGACGTGCTCACCGAGCGCGGCGTCGAGGCCGACGTGAAGACCGGCCTCGACCGCGACCAGCTCATCGAGATCATCAACGACTATGACGGCGTCATCGTGCGCTCGGCGACCAAGATCACCGAGAAGGTCATCGAGGCGTCGGAGCGGCTGAAGGTCATCGGCCGCGCCGGCATCGGCGTCGACAATATCGATGTCAAGGCGGCCACCGCCAAGGGCATCATCGTCATGAACGCCCCGAGCGGGAACGCGATCACGACCGCCGAGCACGCCATCTCCATGATGATGGCGCTCGCCCGTCAGGTCCCGCAGGCGAATGCCTCCACCCATGCCGGCAAGTGGGAGAAGAGCCGGTTCATGGGCATGGAGATCACCGGCAAGACGCTCGGCATCATCGGCTGCGGCAATATCGGCTCCATCGTCGCGGAGCGTGCGCTCGGCCTGAAGATGCGCGTCATCGCCTTCGATCCGTTCCTCACCGACGAGCGTGCCGTCCAGCTCGGCGTGGAGAAGGTCTCGCTCGACGACCTCCTGGCCCGGGCCGACATCATCTCGCTGCACACGCCGCTCACCGACAAGACCCGCGGCATCATCGACGCGGCGGCACTGGCCAAGACCCGCAAGGGCGTGCGCATCATCAACTGCGCGCGCGGCGGCCTCGTGGTCGAGGCAGACCTGAAGGCGGCCATCGAGAGCGGCCATGTCGCGGGCGCGGCCCTCGACGTGTTCGAGGAGGAGCCGGCCAAGGAGAACGTCCTGTTCGGCATGGAGGAGGTCGTGTGCACGCCGCATCTCGGTGCCTCCACGACCGAGGCCCAGGAGAACGTGGCCGTCCAGATCGCCGAGCAGGTCGCCAACTACCTGCTCCACGGCGCCGTGGCGAACGCGCTCAACATGCCCTCGATCTCCGCCGACGAGGCGCCGCGCCTGAAGCCCTTCATCAAGCTCGCCGAGCAGCTCGGCTCCTTCGCCGGCCAGCTCACCGAATCGAGCATCAAGGGCATCACCGTCGAATATGCCGGCGACGTGGCGGAGATGAACACCAAGGCGCTCAGCTCCGCGCTCCTGGCGGGGCTCCTGGCGCCCATCCTCACCGAGGTCAACATGGTGAACGCGCCGATCGTGGCGGAAAGCCGCGGCATGGCGGTGGACGAGGTGCGCCAGTCCAAGCGTGGCGTCTACGACACCTATATCCGCCTCATTGTGCGGACCGAACGCCAGCAGCGCTCGGTCGCGGGCACCGTCTTCTCCGACGGCAAGCCGCGCATCATCCAGATCAAGGGCATCAATATGGAGGCCGAGCTCGGCCCCCACATGCTCTATGTGACCAACGAGGACAAGCCGGGCTTTATCGGCGCGCTCGGCATGGCGCTCGGCGATGGCGGCATCAATATCGCGACCTTCAATCTGGGACGCCAGGAGCGCGGCGGCGACGCCATCGCCCTCATCGAGGTCGACGACACGGTGCAGCCCGACCTGCTCGCCAAGGTGCGTGCCCTGCCGCATGTCCGGGATGCGAAGTCCCTGACGTTCTGAGAAACGAGGCTCGTCCTCGCCCTCCGGGCGCTCATGCGCCGTGAGGGCGAGGGGTACGAGCCGGCCGCGACCTGACATACCGTTGTACAGCGACCATCCACCGCTTGGGTTTCCCCCGCCTTATGGGCTATAGAGCGCGGGTTTGACCAAGTAACACCAAGAGGATCGGCATGGCCAATGTAGTGGTGGTCGGCGCCCAGTGGGGCGACGAGGGCAAGGGCAAGATCGTGGACTGGCTGTCGGAGCGTGCCGATGTGGTGGCGCGCTTCCAGGGCGGGCACAATGCCGGCCATACGCTGGTCATCGACGGTGTGACCTACAAGCTGTCGCTCCTGCCGTCCGGCATCCTGCGCCCCGGCAAGCTGTCGGTCATCGGCAACGGTGTCGTCGTGGATCCCTGGGCGCTCGCCGACGAGATCGCCCGCCTGGAGGCGCAGGGCGTTTCCATCTCGCGGGAGAATTTGCGGATCGCGGAAAATGCCGTCCTGATCCTGCCGCTCCACCGCGAGCTCGACGCGATCCGCGAGGAGGCGGCGGGCGCGGGCCAGATCGGCACCACGCGCCGCGGCATCGGCCCGGCCTATGAGGACAAGGTCGGGCGACGCGCGATCCGCCTCATGGATCTGGAGAACCTGCCGGCGCTCAGCGACAAGATCGACCGGCTGCTCACGCACCACAATGCGCTGCGCCGGGGGCTCGGCGCGCCGGAGGTTTCCGCGGAGAAGCTCTATCAGGAGCTCGCGGAGATCGCGGAGAAGATCCTGCCCTATGCCGACACGGTCTGGTCGCTGCTCGACCGCGCCCGCCGCGCGGGCAACCGGATCCTGTTCGAGGGTGCGCAGGGCACCATGCTCGACATCGATCACGGTACCTATCCCTTCGTGACCTCCTCCAACACCGTGGCCGCCCAGGCCGCGACCGGAACCGGCATTGGCCCCGGCGCGGTCGACTATGTGCTCGGCATCGTGAAGGCCTATACGACGCGCGTGGGTGCCGGGCCTTTCCCGACCGAGCAGGAGAACGAGGACGGCCGCCGGCTCGGCGAACGCGGCCGCGAGTTCGGCACCGTCACTGGCCGGCAGCGCCGCTGCGGCTGGTTCGATGCGGTGCTGGTGCGCCAGGCGATCAAGACGAGCGGCATCACCGGGGTGGCGCTCACCAAGCTCGACGTGCTCGACGGCTTCGACGAGATCAAGCTGTGCGTCGGCTACCGCCTCGATGGCCGGGAGATCGACCATCTGCCGTCCGCCCAGGGGGCGCAGAGGCGCGTGGAGCCGATCTACGAGACCTTCGAGGGCTGGTCGCAATCCACGCAAGGGGCGCGCTCCTGGGCCGATCTGCCGGCCCAGGCGGTCAAGTATGTCCGCCATATCGAGGAGTTGATCGAATGCCCCGTCGCGCTGCTCTCCACCAGCCCCGAGCGCGACGACACGATCCTCATGACCGACCCCTTCGAGGACTGACGGCGCGTGCGGCCGGGCTTGTCACGGCCGGGCAATATGGCGACAGTGGCCGCATGGGCTCTCCGGAGAGCTGGCGCAGGAGCCGACGATGAACAAGCAGCATCAATACAATATCTGGTACTTCCTGATCGCGATGGGCGCGATCCTGCTGTTCCAGAGCTGGTGGACCGCCTACAAGACGGTCGAACCCATTCCCTACAGCCAGTTTCTCTCGTTGCTGAACAAGGGCCAGATCGTCGAGGCGACTGTCGAGCCGGAGCAGATCACCGGCAAGCTGAAGGACCCGATCAACAACCGCGACTTCTTCGTCACCAACCGGGTGGAGGACAATGTCGCGGACAAGCTGGAGAAGGCGGGCGTCAAGTTCACCGGCACGGTGCAGAACACCTGGCTGTCGAACCTGCTCTCCTGGGTTCTGCCGGTCCTGCTGATCTTCGGCTTGTGGATCTTCTTCTTCCGCCGGTTCGCGGAGAAGCAGGGCATTGGCGGGCTGATGAATGTCGGAAAGTCCAAGGCCAAGGTCTTTGTGGAGAAGGATACGGGCGTGTCCTTCGAGGACGTCGCCGGCGTCGACGAGGCCAAGATGGAGCTTCAGGAGGTGGTGTCCTTCCTGAAGGATCAGGACAAGTATGGCCGGCTCGGCGCACGCATCCCCAAGGGGACGCTGCTGGTCGGCCCGCCCGGCACCGGCAAGACGCTGCTGGCCAAGGCGGTGGCCGGCGAGGCGGGCGTGCCCTTCTTCTCCATCTCCGGCTCGGAGTTTGTGGAGATGTTCGTGGGCGTGGGGGCGGCGCGCGTGCGCGATCTGTTCGACCAGGCGCGCAAGGCCGCGCCCTGCATCATCTTCATCGACGAGCTCGACTCCCTCGGCAAGACGCGCGCCGGCGGTTTCGGCGGCGGGCATGACGAGAAGGAACAGACGCTCAACCAGCTCCTCGCCGAGCTCGACGGCTTCGATCCCCGCGAGGGCATCGTGCTTCTGGCGGCCACCAACCGGCCGGAGACGCTCGATCCCGCGCTCCTGCGCGCGGGCCGATTCGACCGCCAGGTCGTCGTCGACCGGCCGGACCGCAAGGGCCGCGCGGCGATCCTGAAGGTGCACATCAAGAAGGTCACGGCCGACCCCGATCTCGACATTGACGACGTGGCCGGCATCACTCCCGGCTTCACCGGTGCCGATCTCGCCAATCTGGTGAACGAGGCGGCGATCGTCGCCACGCGGCGCAATGGCGAGACGGTCAAGCTGGAGGACTTCACCGCCGCGGTGGAGCGCATCGTCGCCGGCGCGGAGAAGAAGGGCCGGCTGCTGCACCCCCATGAGCGCGAGGTCGTGGCCCATCACGAAATGGGCCATGCGCTTGCCGCCGCCAACCTGCCGAGCACGGATCCCGTGCACAAGGTGTCCATCATTCCCCGGTCCATCGGCGCGCTCGGCTATACCATGCAGCGCCCGACCGACGACCGGTTCCTGATCACCACGCGCGAGCTGAAGGACCGCATGGTCGTGCTCCTGGCCGGCCGGGCGGCGGAGGACATCATGTTCAACGAGATCTCCACCGGCGCGTCAGACGATCTCGCCAAGGTGACCGATATCGCCCGACAGATCGTGACGCGCTTCGGCATGACCAAGGAGCTCGGCCAGCCCGTGCTCGAGCAGCAGCGCCAGAGCTATCTGGGCGACGGCGTCATGAATATGCGCGAGAAGGATTATTCGGAGGAGACCGCGCGCGAGGTGGATCTCGCGGTCCGCAAGCTGATCGCGGACGCCTATGAGCGGGCGAAGTCGATCCTGGAGGACCATCGCGCGGATCTGGAGAAGGGCGCGGCGCTCCTGCTGGAGAAAGAGACGATCACGCCGGATGACTTCCCGCCGCTTGAGCAGAAGAAGGACGTATCCCAGGCGGCCGAATAGCGCTCGGCAATCCGGCCGGGCCGGCGCCGCACGACATCAAGGGGGCTTTGCGCGATGAAGGTGCTCGTGACCGGCAGCTCCGGTCATCTCGGGGAGGCGCTGGTACGCACACTGCGCCGGCAGGGATGCGAGGTGGTCGGCCTCGATGTCGGCGGCGGCCCGTTCACGACGCATGTCGGCTCGGTGGCGGATCGCTCCTGCGTCGCCGCCTGCATGGCCGGTGTCGAACGGGTCTTCCACGCCGCGACGCTGCACAAGCCCCATGTCGCCACTCACAGCCGGCAGGACTTCGTCGACACCAACATCACCGGCACGCTCAATCTGCTGGAGGAGGCCGTCGCCGCCGGCGTCGGGTCCTTCGTCTTCACCAGCACGACGAGCCTGTTCGGCGATGCGCTCGTGCCGCCGCCGGGCGCGCCGGCGGTCTGGGTGACGGAGGAGCTGACACCCGTTCCGAAGAACATCTACGGCGTCACCAAGGCGGCGGCGGAGAATCTCTGCCAGCTCTTCCATCGCAATCGGGGGCTTGCCGCGATCGTGCTCAGGACGTCCCGGTTCTTCCCCGAGGAGGATGACAGCCGGGCCGTGCGCGAGGCTTATGAGGATGCCAACATCAAGGCCAACGAATTCCTAAATCGCCGTGTCGATCTGGAGGACGTGGTGAACGCGCATCTGCTTGCCGCCGCCCGCGCGCCCGATCTCGGCTTCGGCCGCTACATCGTCAGCGCGACGACACCCTTCGCGCCCGCGGACATGGCGGCATTGCGCCACGATGCGCCGCGGGTCGTCCGGCGGCATGTGCCGGGTTACGAGGCCGTCTACGCGCAACGGGGCTGGCGGATGTTCCAGGGGATCGACCGCGTCTATGTCAATGAGCGGGCGCGCGCGGAACTCGGCTGGCAGCCGGTCTACGACTTCGCCCATGTGGTCGACAGGCTGGCGGCGGGCGAGTATCCGGCGAGCCCCCTGGCCCGTGCGGTGGGTGCAAAGGGCTATCACGACGAGATCTTTGCCGACGGCCCCTATCCCGTGGACTGAACATGTGGGCGGGAGCATCCCTCCCCCGCCCGGCCGTCAGGCGGCGGCACTGCGATCGGCGAAAAAGTCCCGGCAGAACGAGATGAATTGCTGGCGAAGCTCTGTGTCGGGCGCCTCGCGGGGATAGCCCACCACGATCTGGAGCGGCGGTGTCTGCTCCCTGATGGGGCGGGCGGCAATGGCCTTGCCGTCATAGGTGAGGTCGGCCTGGGGCTGGAGCGCAATGAGCGAAAAGCCCAGCCCGTTGCCGACCGCGCTGCGGACCACTTCCAGGGAAGGCGAGCTCAGCACGGTGCGCGGCGCGATCTCGGCGCGTTCGAGCAGCCTGTCGAAATAGGGCTTGAGACAGGGCAGGTCCAGGGCGACATAGGGGTCGCGCTCGAGCAGTTTGAGGCTGACGACCTTGCGGGAGGCCAGCGCATGGTCGGAGGGCAGGATGACCCGCGGCTGCACGGACGCGACCATGTCGAATGCGAGATCGGGCTGGTTGGCCATGTCCGACTCATAGGCGATGACGGCCTCGAACCGGCCGTCGCGGAGCCCCGCGACGACGGGCTCGCGCTGTTGTTCGCTCGCCGCGAGCTCGACATTGGGGAAATAGCTCCGGAACGCCTTGACGAGGCCCGGCAGGTAGAACGGGGCCAGCGTGTCCAGGCACCCCACGCTCAGCGCTCCATCCATCTGTACGGAAAGCCCGCGCGCGGCGGAATCAACGGCCTCGGCGCTCGTGAGCAGCTTGCGTGCGAGGGTGAGGAACTCCTCGCCCTGCGGCGTCAGGGATACGCCGCGCGCATGGTGGCGTTCCAGCAGGGTGAGCTCGAGCGCCGCCTCGAGCTTGTCCAGCGCGAATGCGACGGCCGGCTGGGATACGTTGAGAGCCCGGGCAGCCTGCGCGATACCGCCATGCTCCGCCACGGCAGCAAAATATGAACATTGTTTCAAGGTGAATCGAAACATAGTTCTCTTATCTTTAGGGTGAGATGAGATTTTTCGTCCCCCCAGGGTCATGGTTCAGTTGCACCATAACCAACGGTTACAAAAAACGTGCCAGCACTCTCCTGTCTATCGCGGCGGCAATTCGGGGAAGCCGATTCGCTATCCGGTCGGGACACTGGAAAATGCGCCATTTTCTGGCAATAAATACTCGTGCCCGGTGCATGGCAAGGAGAAAAATCTTCTTCTTGGGGCACAGAAGGGGACATTGATCCGTATAGGAAAGCTTTCTCTATCTCAATTGACGTCGAAAGAGTGAAGCTGGTGCCTTTCGCTCCTGAATTGAGCGGTTTCCGGGCGCATGACGACCTGTCGTGATCTGGCCGGGATACGATATCCGGCTGCGCGCAGGCAGTGTGTCCGGATGGAACGGCTGCGTTGTTTCGGGGCGTGGGAGGCGGCGGTGGTTTCGGAACCGGATGTTCCATTTCGCGACAGGACGCGGGCGGAAAATTCCCGCCCGGCGGGCCAAGCCCCCTTGAGTATGGCGTCCATAAGGCGCAGAGTCAGGGAGCATTGTTCCGAGGGGTGCGCCCGAATGGCGCTGAGATGCCCTGGGAGCGTGGCGCCGGTCGCGGGCCGTGAGGCCGTTGGACGGTGCCCGTGTCTCCTGGGTGAACCCTTAGAACCTGATCCGGGTCATACCGGCGAAGGGACTGGGACCAGACATGTTTCCTCCAGCTCCACGCTTGAACCCCGGATCTCCTTGAACCATGGCGACAGCCAGAGGAGATCGGCCATGAACAAACCCTTTTCACCAGACCAGGCGGACCGCACCGGCGTCACGACCGGGCCGCTGCCCGCCAGCCGCCGCATCTATACCGAGCCGGAAGGATTTCCCGGCCTCAAGGTGCCGTTCCGCGAGATCGCGCTGCATCCGAGCGCCGAGGAGCCGCCGGTGCGCGTCTATGACAGCTCCGGGCCCTATACCGACCCCGAGGCCGCCATTGATGTCGAGGCGGGGCTCGGGCGCCGCCGCATCGACTGGGTCAGGCAGCGCGGCGGGGTCGAGGCCTATGAGGGCCGCGAGGTCAAGCCGGAGGACAATGGCGGTGTCGGCGACAAGCGGCTCGCCCGCGCCTTTCCCGTCCGCAACGAACCCCTGCGCGGGGTCGACGGCCATCCGCTGACCCAGCTCGACTACGCCCGCGCCGGCATCGTCACCGCGGAGATGGCCTATGTGGCCGAGCGCGAGAATCTCGGCCGCAAGGCGATGCACGACAAGGCGCGCGAGCGGCTCGCCGACGGCGAGAGCTTCGGCGCGTCCATGCCCGACTTCGTGACGCCCGAATTCGTCCGCGACGAGGTCGCACGCGGGCGCGCCATCATCCCGGCCAACATCAATCACGGCGAATTGGAGCCGATGATCATCGGCCGGAACTTCCTGGTGAAGGTCAATGCCAATATCGGCAATTCCGCCGTCACCTCGTCCGTGGAGGAAGAGGTGGAGAAGATGGTCTGGGCCATCCGCTGGGGCGCCGACACGGTGATGGACCTCTCCACGGGCCGCAACATCCACACGACCCGCGAATGGATCCTGCGCAATTCGCCCGTGCCCATCGGCACGGTGCCGATCTACCAGGCGCTGGAGAAGGTCGACGGCGATCCGGTCAAGCTCGACTGGGAGGTCTACAAGGACACGCTCATCGAGCAGTGCGAGCAGGGGGTGGACTATTTCACCATCCATGCCGGCGTCAGGCTGGGCTACATCCACCTCACCGCCGACCGGGTGACGGGTATCGTCTCGCGCGGCGGCTCGATCATGGCCAAGTGGTGCCTCTATCACCACAAGGAGAGCTTCCTCTACGAGCGCTTCGAGGACATCTGCGACATCATGCGCCGCTACGACGTGTCCTTCTCGCTCGGCGATGGCTTGCGGCCCGGCTCCATCGCGGATGCCAACGACCGTGCGCAGTTCGCCGAGCTGGAGACGCTGGGCGAGCTGACCAAGACGGCCTGGGACAGGGGCTGTCAGGTGATGATCGAGGGGCCGGGGCACGTGCCCATGCACAAGATCAAGGTGAATGTCGACAAGCAGCTTGAGGCCTGCGGCGAGGCGCCCTTCTATACGCTCGGGCCGCTGGCGACCGACATCGCGCCGGGCTACGACCACATCACGTCCGGCATCGGGGCGGCCATGATCGGCTGGTTCGGCACGGCCATGCTCTGCTACGTCACGCCCAAGGAGCATCTGGGCCTGCCCAACCGCGACGACGTCAAGCAGGGCATGATCGCCTACAAGATCGCCGCCCATTCCGCCGATCTCGCCAAGGGCCACCCGCTGGCGCAGGACTGGGACGACGCCCTGTCCAGGGCGCGCTTCGAGTTCCGCTGGGAGGACCAGTTCAACCTGGCGCTCGACCCGGACACAGCCCTCGCCTATCACGACGAGACCCTGCCGAAGGAGGCCCACAAGGTGGCCCATTTCTGCTCCATGTGCGGGCCGAAATTCTGCTCCATGAAGATCACGCAGGACGTGCGCGACTACGCCGCGACGCTCAATGATCCGGATGCGCTGAACCGGGATGAGGGCATGGCGGAGATGGCGGCGACCTTCCGCCAGATGGGCTCCGAGCTCTATGTGGACGAGAAGGCGGCCGCGCCGGAGGGCGGATCCCGGTCGGACTGACCGGGCCATCCTGCCGGCGGATTGCGGGAGGCGCCTCGCTCCGGGGCGCCTCTTTTTTGCCGTGCCTGCACTCATAGGTTGAATTTCGTATTCGCTCGTCCAGAATGATGTCGAATCGGCGGCGATAATGCGGGCGGGGGCGAAGCATGGGCGCGGTGGGCGGCGGGTATCTGTCGGTCGGGGCGGTTGTCTGCGGGCTGGTGCTGTGGGGTGTCGGGGCCGCACCGTCCGGTGCCGACGATGGCTGGGCCGGAGAATCCTCGTGGGACAGCCCCTGGGAGCGGGGGCTCGACGAGCGCGAGGCCGGTGGCGGGTCGGGCGGTGACGACCGGGACGTGGAGACCTATGGCGACTGGTCGCTTCATTGCGTGACCGGCCGGGCGAGCCTCGCCGGCCGCCCCCGGTGCCATGTCTGGCAGCGCATCTTCGATCACCGCACGGAGCGCACCATCGTCGCCATGCAACTGCGCGCGCCCGATCCCGACGGGCGCGCCACGGCCTTCGTCCGCGTGCCGCTCGGCATCCTGCTCGGCGAAGGCGTCGTCATGTCGGTCGATGGCCGCGCGCCGGCGCGGATCGGCGTGCGGACCTGCCTTCCGGAAGGCTGCGTGCTCCGGCTGGGGTTGAGCCCGGCGCGGATCGCGGCCATGCGGGCCGGCAGGACATTGCGCTTCGACATGCGGAACGGTCGCGGTCAGCACATGGTCCTGCGCCTGTCCCTCATGGGGTTCTCGAAGGCCTATGACAGCCTCCTCGCCCGCACGGATGGCTGACGGGCGAATGGCCGGCCCCGTCGAACCTCTCCTGTGGTCGCCATGCAACAGGTCGCGGCAAGAGGGTCTTTATCCTGGATTGTCGTCTTTTCCGATATTGACTTGAGGTTGCTATGCTTCATAGTGCTCGCAATGAGAGTATTCGATTGACGAATCGTGTTTGAAGTGTGTCCGCGCGAAGGCCGGTAGGGCCTTGCCGGACGGAACGGGGGATATCGAGCGCAAGACGATTGGAGCGGCGGGCGAAGCCTCGCGTGGTTATGTCGGCCGCTTATACAACTTTAGGTAGTTGAAATCGGGTGGACACTTTCGGACCGGACCGCATCGGCCGGACGCGCATTGGCCGCGCCGGAGGCTGGAGGCGGATGGACCGTTGAAGGATTCGAGGAGACGGGGACGTGACGATCAAGATATCCAAGTCGAGCGAGCAGGTGGCCGAAGCGGGGGCGACCGAAACCAAGATGGCCGCTCCCGGGACCGCCGGGGGCGGACGGCCGGGATCCGCGGCGGCGAAACGGGCCCGCGGGGCGGCCGGCGCCGCGCCGTCGAAGGCGACCCGCCTCCTGCGCGCCGGCGCCCTCGGCTCGGCGAGCCTCGCCGCCCTGGCGCTCGGCGTGACCCTGGCCCAGCGCCCGGCCAAGGCGGCCTCCTCCATGTGGCCGACGCCCGAATGCTCCCAGCCGCATACGCACGATATCGGCGGCAAGGGTGTCACGACGCCAGGTTACGTAAGCGGCACCATCAATCCCGGCCAGAAAACGGGCGAAAACGAGTGCAACCAGACGGGAACCGCGACGGCCTCGGGAAACGGGTCGGCCTTCGGCGACGGGGCGAATGCGTCGGACGGCGCGGTGGCTGTTGGATACCAGTCCGATGCGACGGGACAGAGCTCTGTAGCGGTCGGATATCAGGCAGAGGCTTCGGGTACTAGTGCGATCGCCGTAGGTGCTTCTTCAAAAGCCCTTGGCGGTGGTTCGATCGCCGTTGGTGTGGCCGCCAAGGCGGAGGGTGAGTTTTCGACAGCGTCCGGCTACGCTGCAAAGGCCTTAGGCGAAAAGTCTGTTGCGTCCGGCTTTACCGCTCAGGCATTAGGAGACAATTCCGCTGCATATGGTTCCAACTCTTTTGCCGAGAAAGAGAAGGACGCAGCCTTCGGGTATAAGGCCACTGCCAATGGCACGCCGGTCACGTTAGGGGCCCAGACCGCTGTGGCCGACGGGGACCTGATCCCGCAGGGGACGACCGCATTGGGAGCCAATGCGGAGGCGCTGGGCGTCAACAGCCTCGCGGTCGGATCCGCAGCCAAGACCGAGAGTGATTTTGGAACGGCGATTGGGAGCGGTGCGCTGTCGGCCAACGCGTTGGCTACGGCGGTCGGTGCTGATGCTAAGGCCGATAAATACGCCAGTACGGCCTTGGGTACCCGTGCAGAGGCTCTTGAACAGAACAGCACGGCCGTGGGCACCGCTGCCAAGGCCAGTGGCACCGAGTCCACGGTTCTGGGCGCGGGTGCCGAAAGCGTCGGAGACCAGTCGACAGCAACTGGCGCTTTTTCCCTTGCTAAAGGCGAAAGTGCCTCCGCCTTCGGCGCCGGTGCGAGTGCCACCGGTCCGAATAGCACGGCGGCGGGAGTCAACTCTCATGCCTCGGGCGACAACGCCTCCGCCTTCGGCTTTGATGCAAATGCCTTCGGTACTCATACGGTAGCCGTGGGCGAGCAATCCAACGCCAGCGGCAACTTTTCCTCCGCCTTCGGTGGGGAATCGCTGGCGCTGGGCCATTACAGCCTCGCCGCGGGCCATGGAGCCCAGGCGCGTGCCGACTACTCCACGGCCTTGGGCGCGGGCGCGATCGCACATGTGCCCAACAGCATTGCCATTGGTTTTGGCGCTCAGGCCTTCACCAGCAACGCCGTCGCCTTCGGCAACGGCGCACAGGTCGGCGGGACAATCGATATTAGTAATTACATAGATGCGTCATATACTTACACATATATCGACCAGAGTACCGGCGACATAATCACGATCAATTACCCCGGGGTGCCCGGGGGCACCGTGAGGAATTGCGGCGGCGAGCGTCAGACGGCCCTGGGCGTCGCTGCGAGTGCTTGTGGCACGCACGCGACGGCTTATGGCGAGTGGGCCCTTGCGGACGGGGACTATTCGACAGCGCTCGGTGGCGAATCGAGTGCATTGGGAGAAAACGCGACGGCGGTCGGTCACGAGGCGCAAGCGTTCGGGAAGCAATCGACATCCATTGGTGCGACTTCGACTGCAAATGCGACGGATGCGACCGCTCTCGGCTACTATTCCAAAGCTATGTACAACCAGACGACCGCCATCGGCGGGGCTACCGAAGCTCAGAATTCGGGGGCTACGGCGGTCGGCTACAAGGCGCAGGCTAAAGGGGTGAATGCGACGGCTCTGGGCATCGACGCGTCGGCATCGGGCACCCATTCGACGGCGACCGGCGAGGGGGCCGGAGCGTTGGGCAAGTATTCCTCCGCCTTTGGCGGGGAGTCGCTGGCGAAAGAGGGCCAGACGACGGCTGTCGGCCACGGGGCGGAGGCGACAGCAGGCTGGGCAACTGCGACTGGCGTGGATTCCGCGGCGTCGGGCAACTATTCCTCCGCCTTTGGCAGCAAGTCGGAGGCGAGCGGCGGCAAGGCGACGGCGGTCGGGTGGGACTCCGAGGCGAAGGGCGCCTATTCCTCCGCCTTCGGCGGCAATGCGAAGGCATTGGGTCTTCATTCGACGGCTGTGGGCGAGCAGTCCCAGGCGTTGGCCAAGTATTCCTCCGCCTTTGGCGGCGAATCGCTTGCCGATGCGGAGGAAGCCACTGCCGTCGGCCACGAGGCGAAGGCGAAGGGATTGCGCGCCACCGCGACCGGTGTCGAGTCTCTCGCGTCCGGCAAGCATTCGACGGCGAATGGCGAGGGGGCCAAGGCAACGGGCGACTATTCCTCCGCCTTTGGCGGCGAGTCGCTGGCGAGTGAGGGCCAGACGACGGCTGTCGGCCACGGGGCGAAGGCGTTGTCAAGCTGGGCAACTGCGACTGGCGCGAACTCCAAGGCGTCGGGCCTTCATTCGACGGCGAATGGCGAGAAGGCCGAGGCGAAGGGGAACTATTCCTCCGCCTTTGGCGGGGAGTCGGTGGCGAGTGAGGGCCAGACGACGGCTGTCGGCCACGAAGCGGAGGCGACAGCAGGCTGGGCAACTGCGACTGGCGCGAAGTCCGAGGCCACGGGCGCCTATTCCTCCGCCTTCGGCGGCAAGTCGGAGGCGAGCGGGGGCAAGGCGACGGCGGTCGGGTGGGACTCCGTGGCGTCGGAGGCCTATTCCTCCGCCTTCGGCGGCAATGCGAAGGCATTGGGTTATCATTCGACGGCTGTGGGCGAGCAGTCCGAGGCATCGGCTAAGTATTCCTCCGCCTTTGGCGGCGAATCGCTTGCCGATGCGAACGAAACCACTGCCGTCGGCCACGGGGCGAAGGCGAGGGCATTGCGCGCCACCGCAACCGGTGTCGATTCTTTAGCATCCGGCAAATTTTCGACGGCGAATGGCGAGCATTCCGAGGCCACGGGCAACTATTCCTCCGCCTTTGGCGGGGAGGCAGAGGCGACCCAGGGCCAGACGACGGCTGTCGGCTACAAGGCGATGGCGAAAGCAGGCTTGGCAACTGCGGCTGGCGCGCAGTCCGAGGCGTCGGGTCTTCATTCGACGGCTGTGGGCGAGCAGTCCGAGGCGTCGGGGAACTATTCCTCCGCCTTTGGCGGGGAGTCGCTGGCGAAAGAGGGCCAGACGACGGCTGTCGGCCACGGGGCGGAGGCGACAGCAGGCTGGGCAACTGCGACTGGCGTGGATTCCGCGGCGTCGGGCAACTATTCCTCCGCCTTTGGCAGCAAGTCGGAGGCGAGCGGCGGCAAGGCGACGGCGGTCGGGTGGGACTCCGAGGCGAAGGGCGCCTATTCCTCCGCCTTCGGCGGCAATGCGAAGGCATTGGGTCTTCATTCGACGGCTGTGGGCGAGCAGTCCGAGGCGAAGGGTAACTATTCCTCCGCCTTTGGCGGGGAGTCGCTGGCGAAAGAGGGCCAGACGACGGCTGTCGGCCACGGGGCGAAAGCGTTAGCAGGCTGGGCAACTGCGGCTGGCGCGAACTCCGAGGCGAAGGGCAACTATTCCTCCGCCTTCGGCGGGGAGTCGGAGGCGAGCGGAGCCAAGGCGACGGCGGTCGGGTGGGACTCCGTGGCGTCGGAGGCCTATTCCTCCGCCTTCGGCGGCGATGCGGAGGCATCGGGTTATCATTCGACGGCTGTGGGCGAGCAGTCCGAGGCGTTGGCTAAGTATTCCTCCGCCTTTGGCGGCAAATCGCTTGCCGACGCGAAGGAAACCACTGCCGTCGGCCACTGGGCGAAGGCGACGGACTTGCGCGCCACCGCGACCGGTTTCAAGTCTCTCGCATCCGGCAAATATTCGACGGCGAACGGCGAGTATGCCAAGGCGACGGCCAACTATTCCTCCGCCTTTGGCGGGGAGGCAGAGGCGACCGAGGGCCAGGCGACGGCTGTCGGCTACAAGGCGATGGCGTTAGCAGGCTTGGCAACTGCGGCTGGCGCGCGGGCCGAGGCGTCGGGTGTTCATTCGACGGCTGTGGGCGAGAAGTCCAAGGCGACGGGCAACTATTCCTCCGCCTTTGGCGGGGAGACGACGGCCTCTGGGGTGTATTCCACTGCCCTCGGCCACGGGGCAGAAGCGACAGCCAACGCCAACTTTTCGTTGGCACTCGGCTACAAGGCTGTCGCCGACGACGAGTACGTGGTGGCGTTCGGCGAGGGGGCCGCGGCGACAAACTTTCAGGCGACAGCGATTGGCAGAAGGGCTGAGGCCAAGGGCAACAGCGCGTCTGCCCTGGGGTTCGAGGCCGAGGCCACGGGGGACTACTCGGTGGCGTTCGGCTACCGGGCCGCGACATTGGAACAGGACTCGATTGCGTTGGGGTCCGGCGCGCAGGCCAAGAATGCGCAAAGCATAAGCATCGGACTCAGCGCTGAGGCGAAGGCTGATAAGGCCATTGCGTTGGGGTCCGGCGCACAGGCCAATGGTGCGCAAAGCACGAGCATCGGATTCAGCGCGATGGCGCAGGCGAATCAGGCCATTGCGTTGGGGTCCGGCGCACAGGCCAAGAATGTGCAAAGCATAAGCATCGGATCCGGCGCGGAGGCGAAGGCGGATCAGGCCCTGGCCTTCGGCGCCGATGCGGTGGCCTCCGGGTTCGCTGCCCAGGCCGTCGGCTTCAATGCCCAGGCAGGCGGGCAATACGCCAGTGCCTTTGGACCGGACGCCCAGGCGGGCGGGAAATATTCCAGTGCCTTCGGATACGGGGCCAGTGCGCCGTTCGAGAATTCCACGGCCATCGGCTACGGAGCAACGGCAACGAAAGCGAACCAGATCATGATCGGCACGCCAAACAACGAGTTACTGATGCCGGCGATCAAGCACAATAACGATTTTGCGAGCAGCCCGGACGACTTCTACATTGTCGTCCAGGACAACGATGGCAAGCTCTCCCGCATCTACGGATTTGAACTGTTCGGCGCTTATTCCGCCGAGGCGCCGGACGATGCCATCAAGACGACAACGCTTGCGGGGGAAATGCCGGGCAACACGGCGATCACCATGGCGTCGGCCGAAGCGGCGCTCGCGGCACCGGGGCCCGACAGCACGCAGCTCGGCAATGGTGCCCAGGCGCTGGGTAGCAGCTCCACGGCCATCGGCGACAACAGCCTGGCTGAAGGCGAGAATTCGACGGCGGTCGGCGAGGATGCGCAGGCCATTGGGCTGAACACTACCGCGATCGGCCAGGGCGCCGTGGCGGAGAACGATGCCGACACCGCCGTGGGACACGGGTCCCAGGCGACCGGCGGACAGTCGTCGTCCTTCGGCAAAGGGTCCGTCGCCAGCGGGCAGAACAGCACGGCGGTGGGCGCGGGCTCGACGGCCAGCGGTACCCGGTCGGTGGCCTTCGGCCATGGCGCCGGGGCGACAAAGACCGATGCGGTCGCTGTGGGCGGCGGTGCCCAGGCGACGCATGCGAATTCCGTCGCCCTGGGCTCGGGGGCCCAGACCAGCCGCGCCAATCAGGTCGCGATCGGCTCGACCGGCACGACCTACACCATGGCGGGCCTGACCTCCGGGGCTAGCCGCGCCGCCCAGTCCGGCAAGGTCCAGGTCGTCACCACGGATGCGGGCGGCAATCTCGCCTCCATGGACTTCGACGAGCTGTTCGGCGACATGCGCAGCGACTTCGACCGCAAGATCGGCAAGACCCAGGAAGGCGTGGCCATGGCGCTTGCCATGGGAACGCCCGACGTGCCGGACGGCAAGCGCTTCGCCCTGAGCGGCCAGTGGGGCACGTTCTCGGGCGAGAACGCGTTGGCCTTCGCCACGACCATCCGGCTCTATGACGACAATCTCTTCCTCACCGGCGGTATCGGCTACGGCCTCGGCTACAACACCGTCGCGGGCAAGGCCGGTCTGATGGTCGCCTGGTAACGAGCCGGATGCCGGCCGCCCGCGTGCGATCGCGGCGGCCGCGCCTCCGGGCACTCAGGTCCCTGCCGGCCGCCGCGATGCGGCCGGCAGTGTTTCTCGACACAACCGCATAACGACGACAGAACCGATAACGGGGAGACATTCGATGCGAAAGCGACTTGGCGCTATCGTCCTTTGCCTTGCACTCGCAACGGCGCTTCACCAGCCTGCGCAGGTGCAGGCGCAGGAAAGGCAGGGCACACCGGAGGAGGCCCTGATCATCCTCCTCATCCGGTCGACCCTGTCGGCACTCGATCAGGCCAACCGGACCGGGAACTATTCGGTCTTCCGCGATCTCGGCGTACCGGATTTCCGGGCCTCCAACACACCGGCCTCGTTGGCCGTCGCCTTCACCAATCTCAGGCGTTCCGTCGACATGTCGGCCATAACGATCATGAATCCGATCCTGAGCGAGCAGCCGTCGGTCGACGAAAACAGGATCCTGCGGCTGCGCGGCTATCTGCCGACTGAGCCGGAGCCGACCGGCTTCGACCTCTCCTTCCTGCAGATCGGCGGCGGCTGGGGGCTCTACGGGGTGGGGATCTTCCCCGGTCAGAAGGGGCCACCGCAGCGCAATGGCGCGGCTTCGGCCGGCGGCGGCGCACGGCAGCAGGACAACCGGGGACAGGCGCCGTCCGGCAATAACGGCGACAGCCAGGTTCCCACGCCGCGCAGCCGGCCGAGCGAATAGGCCGGCCGGGCGACGGGGCGCGGGGGGCTGGTGCCCCGTCGTACGATGGGATAGATATCGCGCCGTCAAGACGGCAACGACGAACCGGCCAGGCGGCCCCCCAGGCGCATCCAGGCCGGACAATCCCGAAGGATCGCCCGCGATGTCACGCCTGCCTGCGCTCGACCCCTCGTCGGTTACCCCCAGAACGACCACCGGCTATCCGCCCCCTTTCGACAAGGCGACGCAGGGCCGCGCCAAGCGCGCGCTCGGCAAGGCGCTCGGCCTGACCCAGTTCGGCGTCAACGTCACCGAGCTCGCACCCGGCGCCGCGTCGGCCCTGCGCCACTGGCACAGCCATGAGGACGAGTTCGTCTATATCCTCGCCGGCGAGGCGGTGCTGATCACGGACGAGGGCGAGCAGGTGCTCGGCGCAGGGCACTGCGCCGGCTTTCCGGCGGGCGTGGAGAACGGCCACTGCATCGTCAATCGCAGCGACGAGCCGGTGCTTCTGCTGGAGGTCGGCTCGCGGGACATGCGCGACGAGGGGCACTATCCCGACGACGATCTCCATTGCCCCGCAGGGCGCTACCAGGCCCCCGTCTTCACCCGCAAGGACGGCAGCGCTCTCTGAATCGAACGGTCCTGTCGCCCCGCAACCGCCGGTTCCGCTCGGCTCATCGCTCGAGGCGCGTGACAAACCAGCCCGCGAGGCGCTCCCAGAGAACGTCCTTTTCCGCGGCATCCTCGACGCCGTGATTGAGGTCCGGATTGTCGTTGATCTCGATGACCTTGATACCGGTCTCGGCCTGCTTGAGGTCAACGCCGTAGAGGCCGTCGCCGATGAGCCCGGCGGCCCTTACCGCGATGTCGATAACCTCGTTTGGTGCCTGGGCGACCGGAACGCTGCGAAAACCGCCCTCGGCGGGCGCCTTGCCCGGCTCGTGCCTTACGATCTGCCAGTGTTTCTTGGCCATGAGGTACTGGCAGGCATAGAGCGGCTCGCCGCCCAGCACGCCGATGCGCCAATCGAAGGCGGTCGGGACATACTCCTGGGCGATGACCAGATCGGATTCGTCCAGAAGCGATCTGAGCCTCGTGCGGAGATCCTCCGGCGTCTCCGCCTTGAACACGCCACGGCTGAAGGAGCCGTCGGGGATCTTCAGCACGACCGGCCAGCCGAGAATGCCGGCGAGGCCGTCAGCCTGGCGCAGGCTCTGGACAATGAGGGTCTTCGGTGTCGGCAGGTGGCTGGCGGCAAGCCGCTCGGCCAGATAGACCTTGTTGGTGCAGCGGATCATCGATTGCGGGTCGTCGATCACCGGCATGCCTTCCTGCTGGGCGCGCCGGGCGAAGCGATAGGTATGGTTGTCGATCGCGGTCGTTTCGCGGATGAACAGGGCGTCGAATTCCGCCAGCCTGTCGAGATCGCGCCGGCCGATCGGAGCGACCTCGACGCGCATGCGCGCCGCGATCCGGGCGAAATGCTTCAGCGAGGCCACGGTCGTGGGAGCGAGCTCCTCGCGCGGATCGTGCAGCACGGCGAGCGCGTATTTTGCCGGAACCCGGGTGCGTGCCGCGCGCCAGGCCCGCCTCGTATAGGCCTCGAGCGCTGACAGGAAGACGGCGCGTTCATCGCCCTTGAGCGCTGAGAGGGGGTCGAGCGAGATGGCCCTGATCTGCCTGCCGCTCTCGCCTGCGAGGCGCACGCGCAGGATGGGCGCGCGGTACCAGTCGAACAGGAGGCGAGCGAAGGCGGTGAAGGCCGGATCCCGCGTCTGGCCGAAGCAGACCATGAGGCTCGTGCGCTCCGCCGGGTCGCCGTCCGCCTTGTCGAGGCACCGGCCCAGCGTGTCCTCCAGTTCCGGCAGCGCCTTCTTGTAGAGCGCCTTGCGCGAGAGTTCGATGACGGTCTCCACGCTCGGCACGATCCGGTGGCCGCGCGCTTCCGCCAGCAGCGAGCAATAATAGCCCGTTCCCTGATAGGCGTAGCTGCGCGATAGATTGACGATCTTGGGCTTTGTGTCGCCGAAGAGCTGGGGACGGCTCAGATAGTCGCGCGTTGTCATCACCTTGTGCGGCGTGTCCGCATTGGAGAGATCGCGCTCGTTGTCGACCAGGATCAGCCAGCTCATGCCCGCTCTCCCGGGGAAGGGAGCGCAATCTCGAGCCGGATGGCACTGGCGCCGTCCTCGTAATAATCCGGAATGCGGCCGATCTCGCGGAAGCCGAGCCCGCCATAGAGCGCGCGGGCCCGGCCATTGTCGGCGCGCACCTCCAGTCTCAGCATCTTTGCGTTGCGGGCGCGCGCGGCCTCCTGTGCGGCCTGCACGAGCCGTGACCCGAGACCGTGGCCGCGCGCGGTGTCCGCGACCGCCAGAGAATACAGGCGGGCGACGGCCGAGCCGCGCCGGAACAGCACCAGCGCATAGCCGAGGAGCGTTCCGGCAGTCTCCGCGACGATCACCGCGGCACTCGGCGAGGCGATGAGCCTGCGGATGCTCCGCGGGCTTAGCCGATCCGCTGCGAAGGCTTGTGTTTCTATGGCCAAAAGGGCATGGGCGTCGCCGGGCCGTGCCGGGCGCAGATACGGGGCGCGGACCATCGTTACATGGTCTTCCATCGATCCGGTCCGATGCGAAGGCGCGCTGTCATTGCCCCACTGCCCGACATACAAGGAGAGGGAACGATCCCGCCCGAGTGGCGATCATATCGCGCCAGCCGCGGCGGATTTCAAGCGGTGCTTTGCGCAGACCCCGCGCCATGATTGCCGGGGCAGGCGCACGTGGCTCGGCGGCCGCGCTTACGCCCGGTGGGAACGCTGCCGATGCCCATATGGGCAGAGGTCACGCGGCTGTGGCAGCCGACCGGCGACCCGCGCGCCATGTCAGCCAGCCATTCAGGCCAGCCAGTGCCAGGACGACCAGTGGCGGCACGGCGTGGGCGTACTCCCCGTTCAGCAGGACGGTTCCGGCGGCGGCTGCCATGACCGCGCATGCGAGCACGCTGCCGGCAAGCCGCGTGGTCGGCAAGGCAATGAGCACCGCAGCCGTCCATTCCGTCAGCCCGGTGAGGTAATGGAACCAGTCCGGATATCCCCAGCGCTGGTAGTCGGCGAGGATCTCGGGGGATGCGAAGATATTGAGACTTCCCCCGAGAACGAAGAAGGCAGCCAGAAGCCAGGCATAGATATGCCGCCAGGGCAGAATTCTCATGTCCGTGCTCTCCCTCACCGGCGCTGCGTCGATGGCCGTCTGGGCCAGGGTCGCCCTGTGTCGCGTCTGCTTAGTCGTGTTCGCGGGCCCCGGCAATACAGTCGTGCAAACGGGGCGGCTTGTCCTGCCGCGGAACACATGACCGTCGCACATGGCAGGGCCGATCTCCCGGTCAGGCGAGGTTCGCCGTGGCGACGTCGTCGCTCGCCAGCCGGTCGAGGAAGTTCGTCACATAGTCCGGGCGCCGGTTGCGGAAAGCGCCGTAACATAGGCTTTGTGATGTTGCTTGTCTTGGTGCGGTTCCAGCGTTTCCTGGTTCATGCCGCGCCTGGTGCCGACCCCACCCCGTGATTGCCGGGACAGGCCGACAGCGTCTCCCGGACGCGCGAGATCATCCAGGAGCCGGCGGGGCCGGGCGGATTGGCGGCCGTGTGGATCGCATAGAGCGGATAGTGGGTTTCCGGATAAGGCTCGAGCTCGAGCCGGACCAGCCTGCCGGCATCGAGATCGTTGCGTACCATGCTCTCCGGCAGGCCGCCCCAACCCAGCCCCTCCAGAATCAGCGCGTGCTTGGTGCCGGCATCGGTCAGCCGCCAGGTCCGGAACGAGACGACATTGAAGTTCTGCCCCCTCGTCTGCTCGCTCATGTCGATCACGACGAGCTGGACATGCTCGCGGACAACGGACAGGGGAACCGGCGGCCTGGCCTGCGCCAGGGGGTGTCCCGGAGCGGCGACGGGCACCATCATGTTGTATCCAACGAGCGTCGTGGCGAAGCCGCCGGGGAGATCGGAGAGATGGCCCCCGATCCCGATGCGCGCCTCGCCCCTTGAAACCAGATCGGCCACCATGCCGAGCGCGCCGACCTGAAGCTTGAGGCCGACTGTCGGGAACTGGGCCTCGAAATCCCTGAGCACGGCCGCCAGAACCTGCGTGGGCAGCGTCACGTCGATGGCGGCGGAGAGCTCGCCCTCCAACCCCTCCTTCAGGCCCTGGGAGCGGGCGCGCAGCTCTTCCAGATCGTCGACGATGCGTCGCGCATCGCAGAGCATGGCCCGCCCGCCGTCGGTCAGCCGCGGCTCGCGGGTGCCCTCGCGGTCGAAGAGCCGGAGCTCGAGCTGGGCCTCCAGGTTGGCGATCGCATAGCTGATCACGGACTGTGATCGGTTGAGCCGGCGCGCCGCCGCAGAGAAGCTGCCGGTCTCGGCGACGGCGACAAAGACCTGAAGCTGGTCGAGGGTCGGATGTGGGGGCATGATCTATCGAATAACTGGATTGGTTCAATTTATATTTTGACGGTTAAATAGATGGGTGTCCATGCCTAGTTTCCTGGAGGATCGCCTGCCGACGGATGCAGGCAGCCACCAGACAAGAGGTCATGCATCATGTCGTCCATTCTTCTCGTCACCTCCAGCCCGCGCGGAGACACCTCGTTGTCCACCGAGGTCGCCAGGGAGCTCGCCGACAGGCTCGCCGCCGGCGATCCCGGCAGCACGATCGTCCATCGCGACCTCGCCAAGTACCCGCTGCCCCATGTCGATGCCGATTTCGCCGCGGGCATCTATACGCCCGCGGAAGACCGCACGCCCGGACAGAGCCGTGCCGTGGCCCGATCCGACCGCATGGTCGACGAGCTCTTCGCCGCCGACACGGTGGTCATCGCCACGGGCATGATCAATTTCAGCGTATCCTCGGCGCTCAAATCCTGGATCGACCATGTGGCGCGCGCCGGGCGGACCTTCCGCTATGGCGAGAACGGGCCCGAGGGGCTCGTCGAGGGCCGGAAGGTCTACCTTGTCGTCGCCTCGGGCGGCGTCTATTCGCAAGGCCCGGCGGCCTCGTTCAATTTCGTCGAGCCCTATCTGCGCGCCGTCCTCGGCTTTCTCGGCATGACCGATGTCGAGACGATCCTGATCGAGGGCGTGGCAATGGGGCCCGAGGCCGCGCAGGACGCCGTCAGCAAGGCTATGGACTGCACCGAGAAGCTCGCAGCCGCCGCCTGACCCGCCGAGCGGGCAGAGCAGGGGCCCGCGGTCGCGCGGGGCCTGCTATCCATCCCCCGAACAATATAGATGCGCCCCGGAGAAGGTTCTCCGGGGCGCGTCTTTGATCATGTGGCAATTTTGGTCCGTCAGGCAGGTGTCGCGAGAGGCTCGCCTCCGGCACCGCCGGAACTGTTGCCCGTGCTCGCCATCGCCTTCTGGGCTTCCGCCTTGACGGCCTTCTGAATCTTCTCGAAGGCACGCACCTCGATCTGGCGGATGCGCTCGCGAGAGACGCCGAATTCCTTCGACAGCTCCTCCAGCGTCAGCGGATCCTCCGACAGGCGGCGCGCCTCGAAGATCCGTTTCTCGCGCTCATTGAGCTTCTTCATCGCCTTGATCAGGTACTCATGGCGAATCTCGTACTCCTCCGACGCGGCAAGGCGCGTTTCCTGGCTCTCCGCCTCATCGACCAGCCAGTCCTGCCACTCGCCGTCGGAATCCGCCCGCAGCGGGGCGTTGAGCGAGGTGTCGCCGGACAGGCGCCGGTTCATTGAAATCACGTCGTCGGCCGGCACGCCAAGTCGCGTGGCGATCTCGGCCACCTGGTCGGGATGGAGGTCGCCGTCCTCCAGCGCCTGGATCTGGCCCTTCACCTTGCGCAGGTTGAAGAACAGCTTCTTCTGGCTCGCCGTGGTGCCCATCTTCACGAGGCTCCAGGAGCGCAGGATGAATTCCTGGATCGAGGCGCGGATCCACCACATGGCATAGGTGGCCAGCCGGAATCCCTTGTCCGGGTCGAAGCGCTTGACGGCCTGCATCAAGCCGACATTGCCCTCCGACACGATCTCAGAGATCGGCAGACCGTAGCCGCGATAGCCCATGGCGATCTTGGCGACGAGCCTCAGGTGACTGGTCACGAGCTGATGGGCAGCGTCGCTGTCCTCGTGCTCGCGCCACCTCTTGGCAAGCATGTATTCCTGCCCCGGCTCCAGCATCGGAAAGCGCCGGATCTCCTGCAGGTAGCGGCTGAGGCCGCCTTCGCTTGTCACGGTCGGCAATGTCTGCTTGGTCATGTGACCCCCTTTCGGGCGGGGTACCGACAGGGACGACGTCTCTCCTCGCCCTGTCCCGCCGAACGGCTATATATGGTGGCGAAACGGCTGATGTGAAGGTGCCCGCCGCTCACCACGTCCTACATCATAAACACTTGTGTTCCGGATTAGTTCCATCGCGCAAGCCTGAGCGCGTTCACAAGGTGGTGAAGGTCTTCCGGCAGGGGGCTCTCGAAGCGCAGCCGCTCGCCGGTCGCGGGGTGCTCGAACCCCAGGAGTTCCGCATGGAGAGCCTGCCGGCCGAGTTCCTCCAGCGCCTTGCGGGCACCGTCGGGCAGTGCGCGCGCGCTCGCGGCAAATCCCGCACCATAGACTCTATCGCCAAGCAGGGGGTGACCGATATGCGCCATATGGACACGGATCTGATGGGTGCGTCCGGTCTCCAGATGGCACTGAACGAGGCTCGCTGCGATCTTTCCGCCCGACGGGGGGAAATGCTCCGCCACCCGGTAGCGTGTCGTCGCATGGCGCCCGCCGGTGGCGGTAACGGCCATCTTCTGCCGGTTCGTCTCCTTGCGTGCGATATTGCCCTCCACCGTGCCGGTCATGCGCTTGGGCGCGCCCCAGACGAGGGCGGCATAGGCCCGCTCCAGCCGCCCGTCGCGGCCATGGGCGGCGAACTGCTCGGAGAGGCCCGCATGGGCGGCATCGGTCTTGGCGACGACCATGAGCCCGCTCGTGTCCTTGTCGAGCCGATGGACGATGCCCGGCCGGCGCACGCCGCCTATGCCGGACAGGCTGTCTCCGCAATGGGCGATGAGCGCGTTGACCAGCGTGCCCGTCCAGTTGCCGGCACCGGGATGGACGACGAGGCCGGCCGGCTTGTCGATCACGATCAGGTGCTCGTCCTCGTGGACGATCGCCAGCGCGATGTCCTCGCCCTCCGGTTCGGCCGGCGCCGGCGGCGGCACGCTCACCGCAAGGCGTTCGCCGTGTTTGACCCGGTAGCTGGGCTCCACTATCGTGCGACCGTCGGCGGTCACCATGCCCTCCTCGATGAGGGCCTTGAAGCGCGACCGGCTGATCTCGGCGAAATGGAGGCTGAGCACGCGGTCCAGACGGGCGCCCGCCTCGGCGTCCGCAACGGTTATGCTGTGCTCCTGACGGATCGGTTCATCCATGTCTGACAATCGGCTCCCGAACGGCGATCAAACGGCTGGCGGGGACATTCCCATGCCCGATCCGCGCAATGTCAGGGCACTCAAGATCGTGGTCATCGTGCTCGGCGTTCTCATCGTTCTCGGTGTCCTCACCATCTTCGGCACGATCGCCTACCGCGCGGCCAATCCCGGCGGCGGGGCATCCGCGCCGCAACCGGCCGCCGACGCATCGGGGCTGACGCTCGATCTCGCCGCGGACGCGACCGTCAGCCAGGTCACGCTCGACGGCCATCGCATGGCCATTCATATCACCAAACCCGACGGTGACGAGATCGTCGTTGTCGATGCCCGCGACGGCACGGTTCTGAGCCGGATCGAGCTGGCTCGCCCGGCCGGGCAGGCCGCGCCTTCGCAATGAATGCGCATAATGGGAATCTTCCTACTTGATCTCGGGGCGTGCCGCGCGATATAGGGAGTGCGTCGCCGTCCGGCAAGGGCGGCTCCCAAGGCACCTGGCCCCGTTCGTCTAGCGGTCTAGGACGCCGCCCTCTCACGGCGGAAACAGGGGTTCGAGTCCCCTACGGGGCGCCATGTGCCGGTGCTGAGCGAAGTTATCCCGACAAATCTGGTTTGAATCGCACCGTCTGGCGTTCCTTGGGGCGCTTCAGAAGCTGCTGGGTCCGGACGATTCGTAGGTCGACGGTATCTACTGGCTGGTTTCGCCCTGGAGCGCCTTGGGCTTGCCGGCGGGGGCGGCGTTTTTGTCGCCGTCGGGGCCGGTCGCGGCCGAGTCCGGCTTGTCCCCGGCGGTGTTCGCCGTCTTTGCGGCCTTCGCGTCCTTCGCGGACGGGGACTTCTGCCGCCGGGACGGCTTGCGGGGCGAGGCATTGCCGGCCGGCCTCGCCTTGCGGCGGGCCCGCTTTGCGGCACGGCCAGTGGCGGTATCGGCCTGTTGCGCCGGCGCGTCCGATGACGATTCGCTCGCGTCCGTCGCGCGACGTGCGCCCGGGGCGGCATTGGCGGCCTTCATATCGTCCCCCGACCTGACCTCCGGCGGCGCGTCCGCGGACGTCGTGTCCTCGTCGCCCTGCTTGTCCGCTATGGGGGCGTCGGGGGCCGTCTCGCCGGCGGTCGCCGGCGACGTGTCTGCCGGGGGATCCTCGTCGTCCCGGCCGGCCTTTCTCATCTTGGCGTGCCAGATTTCGTCTAGACGGTCGAGATCGGCGCGTAGCTGCTCCGCGCTGCGGCGGGCCTCGTCGAGATCGGCAGCAAGCCCGTGATCCTTCGGCGAGAGCCGGACGACCTTCGCTGCGCTGTCGTCCCGTGCGCCGTCCTTGCCGGTTGTCGTGCCGTCCGCCGTCTGGGCGTCGCCGGCCGGCGCGCCGTCGTCGCCATGGAGAGCCTCGCGCTGGGCGGCGATCTCCTGCGACAGGGCGGATATCATCTTGATGCGCTCGCGCAACCGGGCTTGTGCCGTCTCGGCATCGGGCGCGGCGCCCGTATCGGCGAGCGGCTGTGTCGCAAGCTCCGCGGCCGGTGCAGCGGTCACGCCCGCCTCGCTCGTCTCGTCTCCAACGGCCTGCGCCTCCTTCAGATCCTGGATCAGGCGGTCGCGCTGGCGCAACTCCGCGCGCGCGGCCTCCAGTTCCCGCTTCAACCGCTGGATCTGGTCGTTGAGATCTCGCGCGATGCGGCGGGATTTCTGAAGTGCATTGGCGCGGTCCTCCAACTCGGCCTCCAGAGGAACGCGGCCCGTGCGCATCTTGGCGATCTCGTCGTCGCGCTCGGCAAGGTCGCCGGTCAGCTCGTCGAGGCGTGTCTTGTAGATGGTGAGCTGGCTGCTCTTCTCGGCGAGCTGGGTCCGGAACTCCTTGACCTGATATTCCGCCTTGCGCCGCGCCATGGCGATTTCCGCGCGCAGCCTCGTGCGGTCGGCCTGCAATTCGGCATCAAGAGTGGGGATCTGCTTCTGGACGCGCCGGCGCCCGACCCGCTCCCCATGGTTCCAGACAGCGCGCAGGACGAACACGGCGATAAGGCTCGCAAGGGCGAACCCCATTGCGATGAGCAGGAACGTCTCAAGGTGAGACATAGGTTACGACCATCCTCCGTGGCCCGATGCCGACGGAGGCCCCGGCGACCCCCAGTTTGGCCTTCCGAAACCCTCGTCCATCACCCAGCCGCACTTGTTCGGCGCCAATGCCCCTAGACCGCTTCTCGCCACCCCCTGGCTCCGCCCACTCTAGCGCGGACGGCCATGCGCCGTGAAGCCCTCATGCGAGAGGGCGGGGTCGCAGACAGGTTTCGCGGTGCCGGAGGCCTGGACAGGCGCTCAGAACGGATTCCAGGTCGGTTCCGGGGTGAATTTCAGATAGCCGATCGAGGCGCCGAGCCGCGCGCCCACACCGGTGCGGATCGGGGCGAGGGTGAGCTGGTCGTTCTGCTGGAAGCTCACGCCGAGGCCGCCGACCAGATAGGCCGATCCCTGGACGCCGATGAAGCGCGAATAGATCTGCCCCGGCGCGGTCATCTTGTAGACGAGGATCATGGTGCGAGAGCCGTCGCCACCGAAGTCGAAGCCCACCGACGGGCCCTGCCAGTAAACCTTGTAACGCCCGCCGGCCTTGGGATAGAGCACGCCCTCGCCATAGCGCAGCCCGCCGATGAAGGCGCCGGCACCTTCTTCGCCGATAATATAGGCGGTCGGCCGGCCGGCCTTGTCGAAGACCGATTCGATGGCCTTGGCGAGCCCCTCCGTCGTCTTGCCGAAGAAGCCGTGGCCGGCATCGACGATCTCCTGCATCGAATAGGTGCCGTCGTCGGGTGGCGGCTGGTTGGCCGTGGTGCTCTGGGCATGCGCGGAGCCCGCCTGAACGGCGAAGGCTGCGACAAGCGTCACGACAGCAAGGCACAACAGCCGGCGCAGGGTGTTCATCGTCTTCTCCATCATCGCGCGCATACTCGCTGGGCACGGAGAGGCCGGGCCCGAATGCTCCTGGCGGTCCCGACCTTCGAATTGCGTCGAGTCAATCGCTCGAATCGGGCGCCGGTGAGGCATCGCCTCGCCCGGAACCCAGAAAGCGGACTCAGGGCATGAGTATCGGGCAACGAGCCTTCCAAAGCGTTAACGGACTGGAAAGGCTGATGCGGTGCGCGGGAGGCTTGCTGCATGGAACGACACCGGCCCTCTCCCCCACCCGGCCACCCCTGAGTCATGGTCCGTGGGTGGCCGGGTGGGGGAGAGGGCCGGTGCCGTCTCGTCAGGGAAACCGCCGGCCTACGTCCAGCCGCGGGCGATGAAATGGGGGTTGGCGAAGTCGTTTTCGGACTTGCCATAGGTGAGCGGGGTATCTTCTTCGGTAACGACGGCGCCGCCGGCCGCGGCGAGGACGGCATGGCCCGCGGCGGTGTCCCATTCCATGGTCCGGCCGAGGCGGGGATAGAGATCGGCCTCGCCCGCCGCGACGAGGCAGAATTTGAGCGACGAGCCCGCCGAGACCACCCGATGGTCCGGCAGGGCCTCCAGATAGGCTTCGGTGCGCGTGTCGCGGTGGGACCGGCTCGCCACCACGATCATTTCGCCGTCGGGATGGCCGCGTGTCTTGAGGGGGCGCCATTGAGCGGTCTCGGGATCGTCGTCCACACCGAGCCGCGCGTCCGCGGCGCCCTGTCCCGCCTCGCCCCGGACCATGCGTTCGATCGCCGGGGCATAGACGACGCCGGCCGCCGGATCGCCGTTCTCAATGAGCGCGATATTGACCGTGAACTCGCCATTGTGATTGACGAATTCCTTCGTGCCGTCGAGCGGGTCGACGAGGATGAAGCGGCCGGCGACCTCAGGGGTCCGGCCCTGCGAGGCGGCCTCCTCGGAGACGACCGGGATGTCGGGAAAGGCGTCTGCGAGGCCTTTCAGGATGATTGCCTCTCCCGCCTCGTCGGCTGCCGTCACGGGCGAGGCGTCGGCCTTGTAGGAGACGGCGACGTCCTCGCGGTAATGGCTCATGATCTCGCGGCCGGCGCGATGGGCGAGCGCGATGAAGACGGTCACGAGCGGGGAGGGCGCGGTGTTTGCCATGGGATACCTTCGGGCCTGGGATTGGGGTTCGGGGACGGATGGATGGCGAAGCCAGCGTGAAGTAACGGCGATCCTCGCGCCTGCGGTCAACAGGCAATCGCGCGTCGGGCCTTGCGGAACGCCGGGGTCGGTCGGCTTGGCATGCCTGCCCATGGCGTGTATCACAGGCCCTTGAGAGACGATTCGCAGATCAATCCGGTTATTTTGGGGACGCTTGGTCGAATGCGGGACATGGCGCTTTTGAGCGATGTGGATCTGGCGGCACTCCTGTGTTCGAAAGTGTGCCACGACATCATCTCTCCGGTCGGTGCCATCGCCAACGGGCTGGAAGTGCTCGATGACGAGGACGACGAGGGCATGCGCGAGGTCGCGCTGAACCTCATCCGCAGCTCCGCCCGCCAGGCGAGCGCCAAGCTCCAGTTCTGCCGGATGGCCTTCGGCGCGTCCGGCTCGGCGGGCGCATCGCTCGATTTCGGCGAGGCCGAGCAGGTCGCCCGCGCCTTCGTCGGCGATGACAAGGTCCGGCTCGGCTGGGACAGTCCGCGCGAACTGCGCCCCAAGGGCGAGATCAAGCTCCTGCTCAACATGATCCTGATAGCGCTGGGCGCTCTGCCGCGCGGCGGGACGCTGGAGGTGATGGTCGCCGGCCGGACCTTCGCGGTGCGTGCGGCCGGGCAGGGTGCGAAGGTGCCGGACGCGACGCGCGCCGTTCTGGAGGGCCGCACTAAGGCCGACGAGCTCGACCCCCGCCTGGTCCAGATCTACTACGCGACGCGCCTGGCCTCGGAGACCGGCCTCGAGCTCGCCATGGCGATGGACGGGCCCGACGCGGTCGTGCTGGCGCGCGAACCCGGATAGGCTTGCGTCCGCGATCCGGCTGCATCGGCCGCCGCCTAGCAGGCAGCGCGCTTCGGGCTCTGCTCCGGACGCAGGAAGCCCCGGCGCAGAGGCCGGGGCTCCTTCGAGTCCCATGAGATTCGGACAGGATCGCGCAGGCGGGATCGCCGGTCAGGCGCTCTCGCGCATATCCTCCGACCCGTCCACCGGATCGCGCAGCACATAGCCGCGGCCCCAGACGGTCTCGATATAGTGGTTGCCGCCGGTCGCCGCGGCGAGCTTCTTGCGCAGCTTGCAGATGAAGACGTCGATGATCTTCAGCTCCGGCTCGTCCATGCCGCCATAGAGATGGTTGAGGAACATCTCCTTGGTGAGCGTAGTGCCCTTCCTGAGCGAGAGGAGCTCCAGCATCTGGTACTCCTTGCCCGTCAGGTGCACGCGCTGGCCGCCGACCTCGACGGTCTTGGTGTCGAGATTGACCACCAGCTCGCCGGTCCGGATGACCGATTGCGCATGGCCCTTCGAGCGGCGCACCACGGCATGGATGCGCGCCACCAGCTCGTCCTTGTGGAACGGCTTGGTCATGTAGTCGTCGGCCCCGAAGCCGAGACCCCTGACCTTGTCCTCGATACCGCCGAGGCCCGAGAGGATCAGGATCGGCGTGCCGATCTTGCTCACACGCAGGGCTTTCAGGACCTCGTAGCCGCTCATGTCGGGCAGATTGATATCCAGCAGGATGATGTCGTAATCATAGAGCTTGCCTAGATCGACACCTTCCTCGCCGAGATCCGTTGTGTAGACGTTGAACCCGTCCGACTTGAGCATCAGCTCGATGCTCTGAGCCGTTGCGGTATCGTCTTCGATTAAAAGGACTCTCATCAGATTCCCCTCTGACCTCGCCCGAGACGGGTCTTCGCGCCGGGGAAGACGCACACCCGGCGCGCACTTAAACCTATCGGTTAACACCGATGGTTAAGATAGGCTGGTACTGGTTAACAAAACCTAATGATCCGGTTCGGCCCAACGAACCAACGTCCTGCAATGCCTGCAAAACAGCCCCGACACTGTTGCCGTCAACGAGTTCAGCCACCTGACCAACCGGATAATGCGAGAGCGCCGCAAGGGCACCTGATCCGAAACCTTGTCCGCCGAATCTGGGATTTACCGGGCCTTAAAGGCTGCCGGTGCATGCCTCCTGCGTCGAACGGAATCTTCTTTCTACGCGATTCGTCGCGATTCCAGAAGAGGTTGGCCGCTCGGCGAGGCATTAAGCACACCGAAACGATTGCCGGGGAAGATTGGGCTGGGGCTCGAAGACGGCCTTCGGGAATCTACGGTAAACGCGTAAGGATGGGGTCGATGCGTTCACGCGATACGCTTTTGCGTCTGCAGCGCTTCCGGGTTGAGGAGCGGCAACGGCAACTGGTCGATATCGAGGCCATGATCGCGGAGTTCCAACGCAAGGAGGAGGAACTCACGCATCAGATCGAGGCCGAGGAGGCCCGCTCCGGCATCGACGATCCCGGGCATTTCAGCTATCCCACGGCCGCGAAGGCGGCCCTCGCCCGGCGTGAGAACCTCCGCAAGTCGATCGGAGAGCTTCAGGGCCAGATCGACGACGCCCGCGCCGCACTGGCCGCCGATGAGGCGGAACTGCGCAAGCTGGAGCTTCTCGTGGAACGCGACGGTACGCCGGCGCGCGGCAAGGAGCCGGCCGCAGGCGGCCGGATCGCGCAAGGGATGTCGCACTAGGATCGATCGGCAGTCAGGCGGCGATGAAAGCACAGCCAAGGCGTCGCGCCATTGGCTGTCGCCTGGAGCTTGCCATGCAATGACGGGCGGTGAACGCGCGTCGGCCGGATTCCGTCATGTCCTCACGGATTGCTTGCGTCAGCCGCGGACAGCGCCGCCGCCATGCGGCCTCACAGGCTGTAGGCCTTGAGCCGCTCGTAGCAGGGGCGCGCCTCGTCGGCGATACGCTTCAGCGTGTCGTCGAGCGGCGGCGGGGAAGGCGGCGGGTCCTGGAAGCCCTGCGAGCGTTCCACCGCGCCGTACCAGTGCGCGGCCCACACGCCGTCGCTGTCGCGCCGGCCGGGCGGCCATGACAGCATCTCATCGCGGAATTCAATGCCCACGGCCCCGCACAGCGCCTCGAGAACGCGGCGCGGGTTGGCCAGCACGTCGTCCGCGTCGATGACGGGCGGTGCCGCGCCCGACGTTTCGGCCAGCATGTCGAAAAGCTCCGCCTGTTCCACGAAGCCGATATCGGCGAGTGTCACCTCCGTGCGCTTCCTGGCATAGCTTGCCAGCACCCGTTCCGGCGCACGGATGAGGAAGGCGTTGGACAGCCGCGATATCCAGGACCGATCGATGCCCGGCACCATGTGGTGGGTCATGTGCTTCTGGTAGAAGACGGGCTTGCCCCCGGGCGCATCGCCGAGCACGCGGTCGCGCACGCGCCGCCAGTCGGTCTCGCCCGCCGCCAGCACCTCGGCGCGCATGGGGTGGTCGATGCCGGTCTCGGCGAGATAGGCCGCGTAGAAGGGCTCGTCCCAGACGGCGCAGTCGGGCCGGTTCTCGAAGGAGCGCATCATCGCCGTGGAGATGTTGCGCGGGCCGGACCACATGGCAATGCGGATCGTGCCGTCGGTCATGAGCGTTCCGCCTCCCTCTCGCAAAGCGCCTTGTAGAGTGCGGCAAGGCGCGTGGTGACGGGCCCTGCGCCCTGCCAGTCCCGCGCGGTTTCCAACGGGTGGCCGAGCCTGCGCCCGTCGACCTCGCGTACCGGCACGAGCCCTGCGAAGGTGCCCGTCACGAAGGCCTCGTCGGCGCCGTAGACATCGGTCAGGCTGAAGCGGCATTCGCGCACCGGGATACCGTTTTCCCGGCAGGCGCGTATGACCGCGCCGCGCGTGATGCCGCCGAGGCAGTATTCGCCGGTCGAGGTCCAGACCTCGCCGCGCCGCACGATGAAGAAATGGGTGGAGTTGCAGGTCGCCACGAAGCCGTGCGGGTCGAGCATCAGCCCCTCGTCGGCGCCGGCCTTGGCCGCCTGGATGCAGGCGGTGATGCAGTTGAGCTTGGAATGGCTGTTGAGCTTGGGGTCCTGCACGTCCGGATAGCCCCGGCGCACATGGACGGTGAACAGGCGGATACCGTTCTCCACCGTCTCGCGTGTGGGGGTCTTGTGCTCGGGGATGATGACCACGGTCGCGTCCCCGACGGTCACGCGCGGATCCTGATAGGGGGTGGCCTTCACGCCACGGGTCACCATCAGGCGGATATGGACCCCGTCGGTCATGCCGTTGGCGGCGAGGCAGTCGAAGATGCGTTGCCGGAGCTCTGCGGGCGTGAGTCCGATATCGAGGTCGATGGCGCGCGCGCCCTCATAGAGGCGTTCCATATGAGCGGTGAGGAACGGGATGCCGCCATCGTGCAGCCTGAGCCCCTCCCAAACGCCGTCGCCCAGGATGAAGCCCGAATCGAAGACCGATACGACCGCCTTGTCGCGCGGGACCAGCTCGCCATTGACCGAGATCCTGATCTCCGCATTGCGCGGATCGTCCTGATAGTCGTGAGTACCCTTCGCCATCGCTCCCCCTGAACGTCGCTTGGTGGTCGTGTGGGGATATCGCCAGATCGGCGGACCATCAATCGGAATCGAGTGACCGTCCGGAAACCGGCCAGGTCCGAGCTACCGGAGCGTCGGGCATTCCGCGGCGCTCACGACGCCTTGTCGCGGTCTTCCGGCGCCGGCGCGCCCTCCGCGCTCTTCGCGCGGTCTTCCTGCAGCACCCGCTCGATGGCGGCGCGACGCCTGCGCGATTCCGCGATGAGCGCGTTCTCGTCGCCATGGAGAGGGGCGAGATCGTGGAGCGAGGCGATGTCGTGCTCGCGGAAGATCTGGGCGGACCGCCGCGCCTGATGGTCGGGCATGCCGAGCGTGGTCAGCGCGTCCACCGCCATGTCGAGCGAGGTTCCGAAGGTCTCGCGATAGACATGCTCGAAACCGCGATTGATGAGCATGTAGGCATGACGCCGGTCATAGACGCGCAGCAGGATCTTCAGATGCGGGAAGTGCTTGCGCGCCGTTTCCGCGATCTCGTCGGCCTTGGCCGGATTGCCGACCGCGACGATCAGAAGCGAGGCATGGCCGGCGCCGGCGGCCGAGAGGATCTCCGGCCGGGCGGCATCGCCGTAGAACACCTTCTGGCCGAAGCGGCGCAGCAGGTCGATCTGGGCGGGGTCGTAGTCGAGGACGGTGGCGTTGTAGCCATTGGCGGAGAGCAGCCGGCCGACCGTCATGCCGAATCGGCCGTAGCCCGCGATGATCGCCGGATTGCCGTCCTCGTCTATGGTATCCGGTTCGCGGGCCGCGGCGGGCGCGATGCGTGGGCGCACGATCCGCTCATAGGCCATAAGCACGAGCGGGGTGAGCACCATGGTCAGCACCACCACCGCCATGAGCAGGTTGGCCGTCGTGTTGGGCAGCACATTGCTCTGCACGGCGAAGGTCGACAGCACGAAGGCGAACTCGCCGCCCTGGGCGAGCGAGAAGGCGAACAGCGCGCCATTGGTGAGGCCGAGGCCGAAGACCCGCGCAAGGCCCGCCAGGACGGCGAACTTGGCGACCATCAGCGCGACGACGAGGCCGGCGATCGTCAGCGGCATGCCCATGATGAGCGCGAAGTCGATGCTCGCGCCGACCGACACGAAGAACAGGCCGAGCAGCAGGCCCTTGAAGGGCTCGATATCCATCTCCAGCTCGTGGCGGTACTCGCTGTCGGCCAGCACCACGCCGGCGAGGAACGCGCCAAGCGCCGGCGACAGTCCGATAGCGATCATGAGCAGTGCGACGCCGACGACGATCAGGAGGGCTGTGGCGGTGAAGGCCTCGCGCAGCTCTGTCGCCGCGATGGCGCGGAATACGGGCCGCATGACGATGCGGCCGGCCGCGATGATGCCGGCGACGGTGGCGAGCACCACGACAGCGTGCTGCCAGACGGCAAGCCCCTCGACGATCTCGCGGGGAGCGCCTGTCTCCGCCGGTGCGCCGTGGCCTGCGACCTGGGTGGCCAGGAAGGGCAGGATGGCGATGATCGGCAGGACGGCGATGTCCTGGAACAGCAGAACGGAGAAGGCCGACCGGCCGCCCTCCGTGCTGAGCAGCCGCCGTTCCGCAAGGCTTTGCAGGACGATGGCCGTGGAGGAGAGCGCGAGGATCAGGCCTGTCGCCACCGCGGGGCGCGGCTCGAGCCCGAGCGCCATCGCGCCGCCTGTGATGACGGCGGTTGTCGCCGCGACCTGAAGTCCGCCCATGCCGAGGATCGGCTTGCGCAGCCGCCACAACAGCGAGGGCCGCAGCTCCAGCCCGATCAGGAACAACATCATGACGACGCCGAATTCGGCGACATGCATGATCTCCGCATCCGCTCCGCCGACCAGGGCGAGGGCGAAGGGGCCAATGACGATGCCCGCGATCAGATAGCCGAGGACAGAGCCGAACCCCAGACGCTTGGCCAGGGGCAGGGCCAGAACGGCGGCGGCAAGATAGACGAAGGCGTCGAGTAGAATGTCCTGAAGATGCACCGGGGAGTGCTCCCGCCTTTCTCGTCCTCACTATAACTGCCCGTTCCCCGGATCAGGGCATTCGCTCAAGACCCGCCCGGGTCCGTCAGGCGCCCTCGTTGCGCGGGGCATATTCGCCTAGTCCCTCCAGCAGCGGGCCGAGATGCGCCTCGTAACGCTTCCACTTGGCGACCGATGTCTTGTAGATCGGCTGGCGGACCTGCCACAGGCTCGCCGTCTTCACGCTGCGCTTGGTCTCGTAGAAGGACAGGCAGGCATCGTCCCATTCCAGTCCCGCATGGTCGACCAGCGCGCGGCTCCAATATTCGGGGTCGGCGATCATGTTCTCGTAGTCCAGTTCCAGCATCTTGACCGGCAGGACCTCGCGCCAGTGGTCCATATAGGCGCGATAGAGGCGATATTCGGCCGCCAGGGTCTCCATGTCGAAACTGAAGGTCACATTACCGTGGGAGAAGTTCTGGAAATAGCACGACAGGCAGGTGTCGACCGGGTCGCGGCGGCAATGGACGAAGGTCGCCTTGGGGAACAGCAACGCGAAGAGGCCGAGCATGCGGTGATGGGCCGGCGTCTTCTCCGTGATGCGGTCCTTGTCGTGGAGCTCCGTCGGCAGCGTCTTGACGATGGTCTCGGCAAGCTGGCGCGATTCCGCCGGCCCCATCATCTCCATGACGCGCGACATAGTCTGGGCGTTGACCGGCAAGCGGTCGAGCCCCACGCGGATATGGCGCATCATGGCGGCCTCGCCGGCCGCGCCCACGCGGGGGTGGCTTGCGAGGATCTGCTCTGTGAGTGTCGTGCCCGAGCGCGGCATGCCGAAGATGAAGATCATCTGTTCGGAGTCCGTGCCGTAATCGGCATGGGCCTCGTAGAACTCCCGGGTGAACAGGTCCCGGGTGAGCTCCAGATTCTTCCGGTGGGCCTCCAGGTCGTAGCCCTCGTGCTCGCTTCTGAGCAGGTTGCCCTGGCGGTAGTGCCCGAAGGCCTCGTCGAACTTCTTCTGCTTGCCGAGAATGTCGCCGGCGGCGAAATGGAGATGCGCCCGCTGCAGGTCGCCGAGGTCCTCGCCGCCCTCCAGAAGCGTCTCGACACGGTCGAGCGCGTCTTCCGGAACCGCCTCGCCCTTGCTGCTCGTCACCAGCATCACCTGCGCCGACGAGCTGTCGGGGAAATGCTCCAGCGCCTCCTGAAGCACCGCTTCGCAGCGCTCGAAGTCGCCGAGCACCTGCAGTACGTTGGCCATGCGGGTATAGGTCGCCTCGGTGCGGTGGCCCAGCTTGAGGGCGGCCTCGTAATGGGTGAGCGCCTCCTCGAAGCGGGACGTCTCCTGCAGGCAGAGCGCATAGCTGAACTGGAGCTCCGGCGCCTGCGGGTTGAGCGCGACCGCCTTGTCGAAGGCACGCCGGGCCTTGTTGTAGTGCTTGGTGTCGAAATAGGCGCGCGCCAGCGCGTAGTGGGCCTGCCAGGCGCCGTCATTCAGCCGTGTCGCCTCGCGGGCGGCTTCCGCGGCGTCCTGCGGCTTGCCGTCCTCGCGCAGGGCGATGGAGAGGTTGAGCCAGGCCGGGAAGAGCTTGCGGTTGAGATGCGTCGCCTTGCGGTAATGCTCGATGGCCTGCTCGCGCTGGCCCATCTCGTCGAGGGCGGAACCATAGACGAAATGGATCTCCGCGATCTGCGGCGCCACGGCGAGCATGCGTTTGCAAATGGCTGCCGCCTGCTCGGGGTCCTGCCGGTCGATATGGCCGAGGGCCTCGCGCAGCTGCGCCTGCAGCCGGGCCGGGTCGGCCATTCCGCGGGGGGCTTGTCCGAACGGGCGCGGCGCGCCGGTGGGTTGGAACTGTTGTGCCACCTTGATCGCCTTTCCTGATCCGTCGTTCCCGGGCTGCCGTCCGTGCCGGGGAACGGGCCTGCCGCGCGCCTCGGGGACACGCTGGCCGCCGAAAATATTCTCAAGCGATGCAAATAGCATTCCCGCGGGGCGGATGCGAGTCCGCGAGGCCCGGCCGGTCGGGACCGCGTGGGCGCGCCACAAGCCCACCCTTCCGCCCGGCAGTGCCCGCGAAGGCCTGTGCCTTGTGGACCGTGCCCGGCGGAAGGGTGAGAGAGTGGACCGGTATCATGCCCGGAACCCGGACATGGCCTGACAAGGGGGTCAGGCGCGATAATCCTGGATGCGCGTGGTGCGCAGGCCGGCCAGCCCGTGCCGGTCGATGGAGCGTTGCCAGCTCAGGAACTCCTCCACCGTCAGCCGGTAGCGCGTGCAGGCGTCCTCCAGGCTCAGGAGTCCTCCCCGGACGGCGGCCACCACTTCCGCCTTGCGCCTGATGACCCAACGCTTGGTCTCCGGCGCCGGAAGATCGGCAATGGTCAATGGACTGCCATCGGGCCCGATGACGTAGCTCACTCGTGAACGCACAGTACTCGTCATACTCGTGGAACCTGTACTCGAAGACTACTCACACACAACTCACTGAACGCTTGATGGGACAAGACGCTATGGGGTGTGCTTTAAAAAAGCGCTAAAAAGTGAGGAACAAAATCGCCAGCAATGCCCGCGGCCCGCACGCGAACGGAAGGGTCCGGGCGGTGCCGCAAGGGGCGGACAGGGCGAAAAACCGGGGCGTATCCCGGGGGGTTGCAGGCTACCACTTGTGATTTTGCATTTGCCTGCACCATATTGATCGCCATATACCGACGCACGAACAAGGCAGGTATTCGACCGATAATCTCATGCTGACCGGGACAATGACAGATTGCGCGGAGACGCTGTGCGCGGGCCATGGGCCCGACGGCATGGACCTGCCCGGCCATCCGTCTCAGACGCGTGTCGTGGTCGCGATGTCGGGCGGTGTCGATTCCTCGCTGGTCGCAGCCCTGCTCAAGCGCGCGGGCTACGATGTCGTCGGTATCACCCTCCAGCTCTACGATCACGGTGCGGCCACGGCGCGCGGGCGCACATGCTGCGCCGGCCAGGACATACACGATGCCCGCCGGGTCGCGGAGGCGATCGGCATTCCGCATTACGTGCTCGACTACGAATCCCGGTTCCGCGATTCAGTAATCGAGGACTTCGCCGACGGCTATCTGGCCGGCGAGACGCCCATACCCTGCGTGCGCTGCAATCAGGGGGTCAAGTTCCGCGACCTGCTCGGCATGGCCCGCGATCTGGGCGCACAGGCGCTCGCCACGGGTCACTATATCGCAAGCCGCGACCGCGGAGACGGATCGGGCCACCGCGATCTCCTGACGGCGGCGGATCCCGACCGCGACCAGAGCTATTTCCTGTTCGCCACCACGCAGGACCAGCTCGACTATCTGCGCTTCCCGCTCGGGACGATGACCAAGCCGCAAGTCCGCCGGCTCGCCGCGGAGTTCGGCCTCGCGGTCGCCGACAAGCCGGACAGCCAGGATATCTGCTTCGTGCCGGACGGGCGCTATGCCACGGTCGTGGAGCGGCTGCGTCCGCATGCCGGCGAGCCGGGCGATATCGTCCACATTGACGGGCGGGTCCTCGGGCGCCATCGCGGCATCGTGCACTATACGATCGGCCAGCGCCGCGGGCTGGGCGTGGCAGACGGCGAACCGCTCTTCGTGCTCCGCATCGAGCCGGCGACGCGCCGCCTTATTGTCGGCCCGAAAGAGGCCCTATTGTGCCGCACCATGATATTGCGCGACGTCAACTGGCTGGGTGCGGCCGGTCTGGACGGCGTGCCGGAAGAGGGGATCGACCTCCATGTTCGCATCCGGTCCACGCGGCCGCCCATGCCGGCGCGGCTGACGGTTCGGGGCGGGCGGGCGAGCGTGTGCCTTTCGGACGGCGATTACGGCGTTTCGCCGGGCCAGGCATGCGTCTTCTACGAGGCGCCGGGCTCCGGCGCGCGGGTGCTGGGCGGTGGCTGGATCGCCTCCGCCCCGACGGAATGGGAACTGGCGGCGGACCGTCACGCCCATTTTGCCGACAACCGGCAAATGGTAGCGGCGGGCCGCTGACGAGGATTATGATGCCGTATCGCGCGGCGAAGAGGGAGCGGTCATTGAGCAAGCTCACGGAGATGAAGGAGGAGGCGGTACGCCGCGCCTATGCGCGCTGGGCGCCGGTCTACGACATGACCTTCGGCCTGGTCGCGGAGTTCGGGCGCTCGCGGACGGTCGACTTCATCAACCGTCGCAGGGGACGGGTTCTCGAAGTCGGCGTGGGTACGGGCATGTCGCTGCCGCGCTATCGCCCCGAGATCGAGGTCACGGGCATCGACCTGAGCCCGGAGATGCTGGCCAAGGCCCGCGCCCGGGTGGCGCGCCGCGGGCTTGACAATGTCGCCGCCATCGAGGAGATGGACGCCTCCGACATGGCGTTCGAGGACAACAGCTTCGATGTCGTCGTCGCCATGTATGTGATGACGGTGGTGCCGGACCCCGAGCGCGTGATGCGTGAGCTCGCGCGGGTCTGCCGGCCCGGTGGCGAGGTGCTCGTCGTCAACCATTTCAGCCAGGATCACGGTATCCGCGGCGCGGTTGAGAAGGGCATGGCCCGGTTTGCCGAGGCGCTCGGCTGGCGCCCTGAATTCCCGCTCGACACGGTGCTCGTCTGTGAGGACCTGGAGCTGAAGGAGGAGCAGCCGCTCAAGCCCTTCGGCCTGTTCACCATGCTGCGTTTCGTGAAGACGGAACCGGGAGCCGCCCGCCCGCTCGCCCCGAAATCGGGCGCCAGCACGGTCGGCCAGCCGGGCGGCGTGCGCGTCGGCGACGTTCCTGCTTGACCCATTATCGTCTCCCTGAGCCGGCTCCAAGCCGGGCTCAGGGTGCGCTGCCGGCCATGCCGTCGAGCAGGGCCTGCATCCTCAGCGCGTTGCGCACCGCATCGTCGTCGGTGTCGGTATTGTCGAAATAGATGTGGATGTCGCGGCCCTTCGTGCGCTCGCCATGGAGCCATTCGGCCCAGTCGCGAAGTGCGCCCTCGTCATAGAGGCCGCGATAGGCGGCCTCGCGCCCATGGAGCCGCACATAGACGAAGGGGGCCGTGACGACGCGCGGCGCCGAAAGCGGGCCGATCTCGAAGGGTACGAAGGCGACGCCGTGCTTCTCCAGGCAGGCGAACACCTCCTGATCGTGCCAGCTCGGATCCCGGAACTCCATGGCGCAGCGCTGGTTTGCCGGCAGCATGGCGAGAAAGGTGTCGAGGCGTTCCAGGTCCTTCGCGAATTTCGGGGGAAGCTGGAACAGGACCGGGCCGCGCCGGCGCCCGAGCGCGCGTGTGGCGGCGAAGAACGACGCCAGATGGTCGCCGCAGTCTCTCAGCCGCTTCATGTGGGTGATCGCGCGCCAGGCCTTGAGAGAGAAGCGGAAGCCGTGGTCTGGCGTCGCCTCGGCCCAGTGCTGGATCATCGGCTCAGAGGGCAGGCGGTAGAAGGTGGCGTTCACCTCGACGCTTCTCAGATGGCCGGCATAGTGCCCGAGCCAGTTCCGCTGGGCGAGCCCGCGAGGATAGAACCGCCCGCGCCAGGTCTTGTAGCTCCAGCCCGATGTTCCCACCCAGGCATCGGCCACGGCAGGACCTCTCCAGTCGTCGACGGGCCCGTACGGAACGCAGGGCCCGGCCATTCCCGTTCCGGGCAGCGGCGCATGCCGCGATCCCGTATGAGCGCCCCAGCGTGCGAGACGAAAGCGACAAGAGTGTGGGCACCGCCCACCCGCCGCTTGACTTGCCGCGGTCACCCCCCTTATATCGGCGCCAGCGGGCCGCACCGACCGGCCGGCCCACCCTGTGGCGGAGTAGCTCAGCTGGTTAGAGCAGCGGAATCATAATCCGCGTGTCGGGGGTTCAAGTCCCTCCTCCGCTA